>ERZ808240.733-NODE-733-length-42063-cov-25.142806_pt1 | contig 42063 bp, 34 predicted proteins | sample MGYA00521084_ERZ808240 | MGnify/ENA primary metagenome ERZ808240 (study PRJEB31516, sample SAMN03275571) | gut metagenome | biome: mammalia-associated habitat; material: feces | host: Papio cynocephalus | place: Kenya | collected 2012-08-06 ...
CTTTGGTCTGCATTAGTCCCATATTAGCTATTGTGACCATTTGGTTGCATTTTGCAAATAAAGGGGCTGGAGCTTTCTTCACCCAAGACCGTCCGGGCAAGGGTGGCAAAATCATCAAGGTTATCAAGTTTAAGAGTATGACGGATGAACGAGATGCTGAGGGTAATCTCTTGCCTGATGCCGATAGACTGACCAAAGTTGGTAGAATAGTTCGCTCAACTTCCATCGATGAGTTGCCGCAATTGATTAATGTGTTGAAAGGTGATATGGCATTGATAGGACCGAGGCCTCTGCTAGTAAAATACTTGCCACTCTATAGTAAGGCGCAAATGCGAAGACATGATGTGAGACCTGGCATCTCTGGGTGGGCGCAATGCCATGGAAGAAATGCCATCTCATGGACCGAGAAATTTAAGCTGGATGTGTGGTATGTGGATCATCTCTCACTAATGACAGATTTGAAAGTGATTTTTATAACTATAAAAAATGTGTTGCTTCGAAAAGATATTAATTCGGAGAATGACGCAACAATGGAGGACTTCAATGGAAAAAATTGATTATAACGTATTAAAACGATTGGATGAGCAATTTGGTTCACCTTTTTATATAATGGATACTAATAAATATCGACTAAATCTCAACAGCTTTCTTGATGCTTTTAGAAAACGATATAAAAAAGTGATAGCTGGGTATTCTTTTAAGACAAATTATGTACCTATATTGTGTAAAATAGCTCTAAAAGAAGGTTGCTTTGCTGAAGTTGTCAGTGAAATGGAGTATGAACTTGCTCGAAAGATAGGCTTCACTAATATTATTTTTAATGGACCTATCAAGCGCTCCCATATCTTAAAACAGGCACTTGATGAAGGAGCTATTGTTAATTTGGACAGCGAATATGAAGTAGATTTTGTTTGTAGATATAAACAGCAGCATCCTAATAATGAAATACAGGTTGGGATACGTATAAATGTAAATATTACTGACGAGAATGGTAAAAGTGTAATTCAATGTGGATTGCGTTTTGGACGCTTTGGCTTTCCAAATGAAATCTTAGCGGAAAATATCAATCGTCTTAGACAAGCAGATATTAAAATCGTATCTTTACATGGACATACTTCTACATCCGATAGGGCTGTTATAAACTATAAGATAATCGTACAACATATGTTGTCTGTATGTGAAAAATATGAGTTGAATGACTTGTCCTATTTTGATGTTGGGGGAGGATTCTTCGGTGCAGCTCCTGAAGGGATGGATTTGTCTGGGAGACCGAAGTATGCGGATTATGCAAATTGCATTATAGATGAAGTAGAGCGAAACTTATGGTTTAAGAAATATCAGCCCTATATTGTAATAGAACCTGGTGCTTCTGTTGTTTCAAATGTCTTTTCTTATTACACAAAGGTGTATCAGAATAAAAAAGTAGGTAATGTGAATTTTGTAATGGTGGACGGAACTGTCTTTGACGTCAAACCGACGATGCATTCTAATAATTTACCTCATGATGTTTATGCAAAAGAATCTTCTATTTCAGAATCGATTATTTGTGATGTTGTCGGTTCTACTTGTATGGAAAAAGATGTGATGCTAAAAGATGTGGAATTACCGAAGATTAATGCTGGTGATTTCATTCAATTTAGAGGTGTGGGGGCTTATACTATATGTTTGACTCCTACATTTATAAACTTCTTGGAACCAATACTTCTGGAAGAAAATAATCATTTTTTTGAGGCTCGAAGAAGACAAAATATCAATGATGTTTTAAATGTATATAAATTTTAGAAATAATGAATATTCTTTTTACTTGTGCTGGAAGACGCACGTATCTTTTGAAATATTTCAAGGAAAATTTGGAAGCTGGCGACAAAGTTGTTGCTACAGATATGCAACTGACGGCTCCTGCTTTGCAAGTGGCTGATGTTAAAATTCAAGTTCCTGCTGTATATGACCCAAAATATATAGATGTTACTTTGGAAATATGTAAGGAACAGAAAATCGAAACCTTGTTGTCTTTGAACGATTTGGAGTTGCCAATACTTGCAGCAAACAAAATTCGTTTTGAAGAGATAGGAGTTAAACTTATTGTGAGTGATTTGTCTGTTATAGATATTGCTTTTGATAAGTACAAAACAGCTCGATGGGTGGAATCTTTAGGGCTCAAATCTCCTAAGAGCTATGTTAGTTTAGCAGAGGCAAAGAAGGCGTTAGAAGTGGGTGAATTACATTTCCCATTGTTTATGAAACCTCGATGGGGGTCTGGCTCAATTGGTTTGGAGACTGTAGAAGATATGGAAGAACTTGAAATCTTTTATCAGCTATTGACTAAGAAAATCAAGAAAACCATCTTAGCAACTGCTTCTGTGGGTGACGAGTACATCATTATTCAAGAAAAACTTACAGGAAAAGAGTTTGGATTGGATGTGATGAATGACTTAGAAGGAAATCACGTGGCAGTAAGTGTAAAACAAAAGCTTGCTATGAGAGCTGGTGAAACAGATAAGGCGGTTACTGTAGATTTGCCAAAGGTACGTGAAATGGGAAAGATAATAGGCACAGCATTGAAGCATATCGGAAATCTGGATGTTGATGTGATGCAGAACGAAAATGGAGATTATTGTGTTTTGGAGTTGAATCCTCGTTTTGGTGGTGGATTCCCTTTTAGCTATGAAGCAGGCGTGAATATGCCAAAGGCTATAGTAGAATGGGTAAAGGGAAACAAGGTAGATGCTTCTATTTTGCAACCTGAGTATGGCCGAATGTTTGCTAAAAACGATTATTTGATGGAGATAAAATAACAGTAATAGGGGAAATCTATGTGATTCCTCTATTGCTGGTCAGATATATTCTTGGTCAAGAATTTCCATCATTTCGGCAGCTGTAATAACTCGTGGCGTTTTTGGAAAATGCTTGAGATTACCCGTTACGAGGAATGAATCTTCCTTGCTGAGGGAAACTTCGTAGAAGACTCGGTCTTTTTCATCAGGCATATAACCAGAGTAGGCTATACGTTCTGCATATATGCCATATGTCGTGATGTAGTTGATAATGGTGCTAACTTGTTCATTGTTAATCTTGAATTTTGGACGGCTTAGCACCTCTTGATATTCGGCGATAATCTCTTCGTTGTACACAGGAATTATCCTATTCCGAAACATATTGGCTACAACTTTAACGGTGGCAGACATGGAATTCTTGCTGATTCTAGCAGAAACAAGAATGTTTGTATCAATTACTGCATATACCATTGCGCTCTTTTCTTAATCGTCTAACTTCTCTGATTTCTGCATTGATTTCATCTAAAGTCATCTCTGGCCCTTCTTGTGCCTCTGCCTCTTGGCGAAGTTGTGAAAATACGTCTAAAGCCTTTTCTCTTACATCCTTGTCTGGACTTGCCGTTATGTTAAAAGGAATTTTCTTACAGCGATTAACTGTGCGGACAAAGATGTTGATAGCTGTGTTTGCACTCATACCAAATTGAGAGCACAACTCATCAAACATAGCTTTTTGCTTGTTGTCTATACGAACTGTCATTGAAGTCTGTGCCATAAGCTTTAATTTTAATTGTTTGTAATATGTCTGCAAATATACATCATTATGACGTAAATAGGTGCAAATGCCTACATTATTTAATAAAGATTAATACTTAAATTTCAATATACAATGGAAGAAAGAAAAATGATTTATCTGTGTCTCGCACACATGAGCGAGACGGGGGAAGAACAGAAATATGTGAAGGAGGCTTTCGACACCAACTGGGTGGTTCCGCTGGGACCTAACGTGAACGGTTTCGAGGAAGATTTGAAGGCGTTTGTTGAAAGTTCGACATCAGAATTTAAAAGTGAGAAGTTGAGTAGAGAGGTGGTGGCGCTGAGTGCAGGCACAGCTGCCGTACACCTCGCCCTGTTGGCTTGCGGCGTAGGTCCGGGCGACGAGGTCTGCGTGCAGAGTTTTACCTTCTGTGCTTCTTCGCACCCTATCACTTATCTGGGAGCTACCCCTGTCTTCATCGACTCGGAGCGTGACACTTGGAACATGGACCCCGAACTGCTGGAGAAAGCTATCATCGACCGTAAGGAGAAAACTGGCAAATATCCGAAGGCTATTGTGCCTGTGGCTCTCTACGGTATGCCTTACGACTGCGACCGTATTATGGCCATCGCCAATAAATATGGTATCCCCGTGGTGGAGGATGCAGCCGAGGGATTTGGCTCTAGATATAAGGGTAGGGTGCTTGGTACCTTCGGCAAGTTTGGCGTTTTGAGCTTCAACGGCAACAAGATGATTACGACATCGGGCGGCGGTGCCTTGATTTGTGAGAATATGGAGGACAAGAACCTGGTGATGTGGTATGCCACACAGGCTCGTGACTCTTATCCTTACTACCAGCATACTGCCATCGGATACAACTATCGTATGAGTAATGTGTGCGCGGGTATTGGCAGGGGACAGATGACGGTGGTCGAAGACCATATCGCACACCACAAGCACGTACAGGCTTTGTATAAGGAATTACTGAAGGATGTGGAGGGCATCACCCTGCATGAGGCTTCTAATGCAGACTATGACTCCAACTACTGGCTCTGTACCATCACGCTAGACCCAAACTTGAAAATTCAAGGACAGGAGAATGCTTACAAGGAGGTGGTGAAGACTGCCGTGGGCGGTGCTGCTGGCGTGATACATATCGTGGATTCGCCTACCACCGACTGTCAGCCTAACGATAATGTGGAGGCGATGAGAGTATTTATGTTGTCGAAGAAAATAGAGGCTCGACCCGTATGGAAGCCTATGCACAAGCAGCCTGTATATGCTGATGCTCCTGCATACGTGAACGGTGTGAGCGAGGCAATCTTCAAGGTGGGTATGTGTATCCCAGCAGGACCGATGGTGAGCGACGAAGATGTACGCTACATCGTGGATTGCATCAAGGAGGCTATCGTAAAGTAATCAGAATTACTTAAAAAATAGATAAGAAAAACACAATATTATTTATTTTAGAAATATATTTTTAGATTTCTATGAACTTTATCTCAAAATTGAGGGAATGGTATTTCACTAAGAATGCCCTTCCTTACTGGTGTGTGCTCATTATCGATTGCCTCATCTTGTTGGCATCGGGCTTGGTATGCTATTATCTAGACCATGGTGCCATCGAACTGACCCGCAATTTCTGGCCATTGATGGGGACGCTGTGTGTCTATCTCTTCGCCTATATGATAGGCTTCCGCATTATGCGAACTTACCAGGCTATCATCAGATTTTCTTCGTTTGTGGATTTGACGAGGGTTGCCTACGCCAATGCCATCGGTATGCTCATCATCGCCATCGCTCGATATTTCGGGCATGTCGATAGATGGCTGGAGCCTGTGAGGATGCGTGAGCTCTTCTTCACTTTCATTATTGCGACTTTGCTGATGACCATGGTGCGTATCGTCGTGAAAATGCTTTACGACTCTATGACCACGGGCAAGGCGATGCGTGTCTTCATCTATGGCACACACAGCGGCGGCGTGGGGCTTGCCAAGCTCATTCGCAGTACCAAGCCTTCCCGCTTTGTGCTGAAGGGCTTCGCAAGCGACTCGGTGGTCAGCAAGGGCAAGTATATGATGGGTGTGGAAATATTCCCTAATGATGACCACCTGGTGGAGGCGATGAAGAAGGAGGGTGCCGACGGACTGCTCGTGTCGCCTCTGAAGGGCGATGAAATCCGACGGAACTCGGAGATGATCAACCGCCTGGTGGAGAACGACATCAAGATATTCATCGTGGCTGGTGCACAGGAATGGGACGGCAAGGGCGACTTCTCGCATTCGCAAATCAAGGAAGTGGATATCGAGGACTTGCTGCCAAGAGAGAAAATCGAGGTGGATATGGAGGCTGTGGGCAACCTGCTCACGGGCAAGCGTATCTTGATTACGGGTGCCGCAGGCAGCATCGGCAGCGAGATGGTGAGACAGATTGCCATCTACCATCCTAGCGAGCTGATATTGGTGGACCAGGCGGAGACTCCGCTCCACGATGTACGCTTGATGATGGCGAAGCAATATCCCGACATCAAGGCTTTCACGCTGATGGCAAGCATTCAGAACGAGCCTCGCATGGAGGAAATCTTTGCGGAGCACAGACCTGACTATGTATTCCATGCGGCGGCTTACAAGCATGTGCCGATGATGGAGGACAACCCGAGTGAAAGCATCCAGAACAATGTGGATGGCACTCGTGTGATCGCCGACCTGAGCGTGAAGTATGGTGTGAGGAAATTCGTGATGATTTCCACCGACAAGGCTGTGAATCCGACCAACGTGATGGGCTGCTCGAAGCGTATCTGCGAGATTTATGTGCAGAGCCTCGACAAGGCGATCAAGGAGGGCAAGGTGATGGCGGATGCTTGCTTGGGGGCTGACGGAATGCCCCTAAAGGCGGTTACACAATTTGTGACGACGAGGTTCGGTAATGTGCTGGGTAGCAATGGCTCTGTGATACCTCTGTTCAAGGAACAGATTAAGAATGGCGGTCCTGTCACGGTGACGCATCCCGACATCATCCGTTTCTTCATGCTGATACCTGAGGCTTGCAAGCTGGTGCTGGAGGCAGGAACGATGGGGCACGGCGGCGAGATCTTCGTCTTCGACATGGGCAAGCCTGTGAAGATAGTGGATTTGGCGAAGCGTATGATCAAGTTGAGCGGCGCAAAGAACATCGAAATCAAGTTCACCGGTTTACGTGACGGCGAGAAACTCTACGAGGAGGTCTTGAACGACAAGGAGGTGACGCTCCCTACCTTCCACAAGAAAATCAAAATAGCGAAGGTGCGTGAGTACGACTATCAGGATGTGTGCCGGGAGCTGGACGAGCTGTCGAAGATAGCCCTAAGCTTTGATGATATGAAGATAGTGGGCAAGATGAAAGCCATCGTACCTGAGTATAAGAGCCAGCACTCGAAGTATCAGGCACTGGACAAATGATGATATAAGAATGAACAATAACGGGCTGATGTATGACTAGATGACATCATCATAATGGATACAAGAAAATCCCGATTCGGAGATTCCAAGTGAATTTATGAATCGGGATTTTTTTTTTGTATCATCAATAATTATGTATCATCATTTTCTTTATTTCTGCAAACTTTCTATGAAACTCTTCATCTCTGTCTCGTGCTCCTTCGCCTTGAGGAAGAGATGCCACTGGTTTTTGGCTCTCACCAGATTGTGCTCGGGATATTGACATTTCCAGTAATGGTCGCCATTGAGGTAATCCCAAAGGAAGCGAACTGCCTGCATGTATGGGAAAAGCTCTGCGGCGTGTGGTAAGAGGGAGATCTCTAATGGACTGAGGAATGAGGAGGCCGACTCGATATAGCCACGGGTGAATGACTCAAAGATATCCATACGGAAATCTATCTTGTCGAACTCGGGTGAATCCTCGGCTATGGTGTTGGCAGCTGTACGGAGAAAATCGCCGTAGTCGCTGACGAAGAGTGATGGCATCACGGTGTCGAGGTCGATGACGCAGAGCACATGACCGTGTTCGTCGAACATCATATTGTTCACCTTGGTATCACAGTGGCAGACGTGCTTCTTGAGCTTGCCCTCACGGAAGAGCCGTTGACAGAGACACATTTCGTCCATGTATATCTCGATGTCGGCGATGAAATCCTTGACACTTTCTGCTCGTCCAGCCTTGTTCTCCTTCACGGCTTGGCGAAGTTGGTCGCGGCGCAACTCCATATTGTGGAAGTCGGGGATGGTCTCGCCCAAGCGGTCGGTGATGTCGGTGAGCTGGGCTTCGAACTTGCCGAATGTTTTGCCGGCGTTATAAGAACTCTCAGGATTGACAGTCTCCAGCGTGATGGCGTTAGGGATGAACACGGAGATGCGCCAATATTGCTTGTCGGCATCTTGGATGTAAGTTTTGCCATTGTGCGCCTTGACGAAGGTGAGCACCTTGCGGTCGATGTCGTCGGCACCTTCTTTTTCTAGTTGGTGGCGAATATGGGTGGTCACTTCCTCTATGTTATGTTGCAACAAATCGACATCGGTAAAGATGGAGTCGTTGATGCGTTGCAATACATAGTCGGGGGCATCAGGCTCAACGGTGTTCACCTTATAGGTGTCGTTGATGAGTCCGTTGCCCAAGGGCTTTACTTCGCTCACAGTTCCCTGGATGTCGAACAAGCTGAGGATGGGGTTGAAATCTTTCATTGCTGAATAGGTTGCTTTAGATTGTTATTAATTATAGCCCTCTGGTCTTATCTCAGGTCGATGACCTCGGCTGTAGGAAACTCCTTGCTATTGAAGGTGAAGGCACTATTGGAAATATTCTTTGCCTTGAAACCTGAAATGTCTATGGTGCTCCATGTGTTGCCTTGGCGCATCTTGACCTGTGATGGCACATGGGTCTTCTTGTTGATGGTGATGTACATCTCTGCTACGCTGCGCTTCTGGTTGTTGGCTACGAGGTGTACCTGGTAATTGCTGCCTACGGTCTTGAGCGTGCTCTTGTAGCCAGTCTTGTAGATGTTGATGAAGGTGTAGGGGTTCATCGACATCTGCTGCGCCTGGGTAGGATTGCTCACGTTTACCTCGTTGGTTTTCTTGAGATAAGACCACTGGGTCTTGCCATTATACCAAACGATGGCTTGGGGGGTGCGGGCATTGAATTTGTTGCCCTTGATGGTGATGGTGCCGCTGGCAGAACCATACTTGCCACTTGACATCTTGAAGTTAGCGGAGGCTCCACTTTTGTTTCCGATGACGGCTGCTGTCTTGTCGAGTACTTGCTGGGCGGTCTGAGCCATGCTGCCCATCGCCATCATTGCCATAAAGGCTAAAGCTAAAAACTTTTTCATCTTATATTTTTCCTTTCTTTTCTTTAGAGTCGTTAATTCATTTCTTTAGAGATTTTATCTCTTTCTTTTCATTTTTCTTCGGAATGTAAATATCTATAAAGCCGCAAAAGCGCTTTTCTAATCTTAGACGCTTTTACGGCTTTAAGGTTTAACTGTTTCTGAGTTGCATCAGTAAGGTGTTGAGCTGGTTCTCGTCTTGCAAGAGTACCTCACGAGGCTTGCTGCCTTGTGCCGCACCCACAATGCCTGCTGCTTCCAACTGATCCATCAGTCGTCCGGCACGGTTGTATCCGATGCTGAATCGGCGCTGTATCATACTGGTGCTGCCTTGCTGCGAGAGTACGATGGCATGGGCAGCTTCCTCGAAGTAAGGGTCGAGGTTGCGAGCATCTACGCCTCCATTGCCTCCTACGCCTCCATCTTCGTTGGCTGGTTCTGGCAGCTCCATTGGTTCGATAGGACCAGGTTGCTCGCAGATGAACTCGTTGATGCGCTCAATCTCTGGCGTATCAACAAAGGCGCACTGTACACGCACAGGCTCGTTTCCATTCAGATAGAGCATATCACCACGACCGATAAGCTGGTTGGCTCCCGTGCGGTCGAGAATAGTCTTCGAGTCGATGGCACTTGTCACCTTGAAGGCGATACGACCAGGGAAGTTGGCCTTGATATTACCTGTGATGATGCTTGTGGTAGGGCGCTGGGTGGCGATGATCATGTGGATGCCCACGGCACGAGCCAACTGGGCGATGCGGGCGATAGGAAGCTCCACCTCCTTGCCTGCCGTCATAATCAAGTCGCCAAACTCGTCGATGATGACCACGATGTATGGCATATATTGGTGGCCGTCAGTGAGTTTCAGACGGTGGTTCACGTATTTCTGGTTGTATTCCTTAATGTTACGTGCGCCTGCTTTCTTCAGTAAGTCGTATCGGCTATCCATCAGCACGCAGAGGCTATTGAGTGTGCGCACCACCTTGGTAACATCGGTGATGATAGGCTCCTCCTCGTCAGGGACAGCTGCCATAAACTTGTTGGTGATGCGAGAATATACGCTGAACTCTACCTTCTTAGGGTCGATGAGCACCAGTTTTAACTCGTTAGGATGCTTCTTGTAGAGCAGGGAGGTGATGATGGCATTCAGTCCTACAGACTTACCCTGTCCGGTGGCACCGGCAACGAGCAGGTGAGGAATCTTCGCCAAATCTACCATGAACACTTCGTTGGTGATGGTCTTGCCCAAGGCGATAGGTAGCTCCATCTTGGTCTCCTGGAACTTCTTGGAGTTCAATATGCTCTCCATGCTCACGATGTTTGCCTTGGCGTTAGGAACCTCGATACCGATGGTACCCTTGCCAGGGATTGGGGCGATGATACGAATGCCCAGGGCAGCGAGGCTCAAGGCAATGTCGTCTTCCAAGTTCTTGATCTTGGAGATGCGCACACCCTCTGCTGGTTGTATCTCATAGAGCGTGATGGTAGGTCCCACGGTGGCACGGATGGTCTTGATCTGTACGCCGAAGTTGCCCAGCACCTCGATGATTCTGTTCTTGTTGGCCTTCTGCTCCTCCTCGTCGATGGACACGTCTTGGTCATCATACTTCTTCAGGAGGTTCAGGGTAGGGTACTTGTATTTAGTGAATGGTTCCTTCGGGTTGATAGGCGTGTTGAGCACCTCGGCATTGCTGACGGTGTTGCTGGTAGCCTTCTCTTCGCCCGTGGCAACAGAGATATCCATACCGATATGGGCAGAAGCCGCTGCGGCAGCCTCCATCTCTTGTCTTTCCAGTTCCGCTCTCTGCGCCCTGCGCTCTCGTTGCTGTTGCAAGAAGCTTGGTGCAGAATGTGCCGGTTGTGGTTCGGAAGCCATAGGTGTGGCTGATTGTAATTCTTCTATTGCATCCTGAGCCAAGTTCTCTGTGGCAGCTGGTTGGGTATATGCTGCCTCTTGATTCTCGTCTAAGTCGATAACCTTATTGTTAGTATCCGCAGGGGTGGTTGCTGTTTGTTGTCCATCCTCTTCCTCTTCTTCTGGAGTTGGTCCCTGTGCTGCATTGCGATAAGCTTCGTCGATGGCGTTATTGGTATCCGTTTTCTCCTTGTGGTTGGTGATTTCGAATTTCACCTTGTTGGATATATATCCTATTGGGTTGAGTGCCTTTCTTACGATGGTGATGGTCTCGGTGGTGAGATAGGTGAGGAACGCAATGGCCACGAAGAGAAGGATGGCGGTGAGTCCCGGAGGGCCTATGACATTCTCTAAGGCTTGTACCACATACATGCCGTGTTTGCCGCCGGGATTGAAGATGAGGTCGCCCATGACTGGAGCGAGAAACTTGGAAAATGTTACCGATGACCATATCATGGTAACCATCATACAGAAAAACCATTTCCAAAGATTTACTCTATAAACATTCATCAGTTGGAATCCCGCCATGATGAAAAAACAGGGCAGGAGAAAGGCTGGAAGTCCGAAGTTTACTGCGATGAGCCAATAAGAGAGGATGGCTCCCAGAGAACCACAATAATTTTGGAATTGTTGTTGAGTATTGGTCCATTCGCCCGGCTTTAAGTTTTCCAGCAAGCTTTGGTCAGCAGCACCCGTGTTGAGGAATGATACCATGGCGATGAGTAGTACGACTGCCATCACGACTAGCCCCAGTCCTAAGAAGAAGTCAGTGATAGTGTTATTGAAAATATATTGTAAACCAATGGCTTCGCTAAATGATTTAGTTTTGCCTGATGTTCTTTTTCTTGCCATTTTTATTTTGCTTTTTGTAATTTATCTGCAAAATTAGCAAAAAAGTCTGAGAAACAATCCTTTTTCTCGTGTTTTTTTGCTAATTTTGCAAGTTGTAATGAATTAAATGTAATAATGAAGATAATTTTCAGTAGTTTCGATAAAAAAACTGTCAACAGTTTGCCAAGGATTCTATTCCCAGGCAAGGTGATAGTGATAGACAAAGCCGAGGATACCGATGCCGCCGTGGATTACCTCTTGCAGCAGGATATTTTGGGAGTTGATACGGAGACGCGTCCTAGTTTCTCCAAGGGACAGCACTACCAGGTTTCTCTGTTACAGGTGAGCACGCGTGACACCTGTTTCCTCTTTCGCCTGCATCTCACGGGCATGACCCCAGCCGTCATCCGATTACTGGAAGACAAGAAGGTGCCAAAAGTGGGATTGTCCTGGCACGATGATCTCTTGCAGTTGCATAGAAGGTGCGAGTTCAAGGCTGGTTACTTTATAGAGCTGCAAGACGTGGCCAAGGAATTTGGCATCAAGGACATGAGCTTGCAGAAACTTTATGCCAACCTCTTCCATCAGAAGATAAGCAAGGCGCAGCGTCTCAGCAACTGGGAGGCGCACGAGCTGAAAGACTCCCAATGTCTCTATGCTGCTACTGATGCCTGGTGTTGCATCAACCTTTACGAGGAATTTGAGCGACTTAACGAGGCCAGCGATTATGAGATAGTTTAGTATTAGATTAAAGTATTGCATATATAATAATGTATAAGAACGTATATTTGAAGAAAGGCAAGGAGGAGTCTCTCAAGAGATTCCACCCTTGGATATTCTCTGGTGCCATCCAATCCATGGATGAAGGCATAGAGGAAGGTGAAATCGTGCGCGTCATCACCCGTGGCGGTGACTTTATAGCCGTCGGGCATTATCAGATAGGTTCGATAGCCGTGCGTGTGCTTTCTTTCCGTGACATAGAGATAGATGAGGATTTTTGGTGCGCTCGGTTGGAGTCTGCTTACCGGATGCGTGTGGCTGTGGGTATAGCTGAAAATCCAGACAACAATACTTATCGACTTGTGCATGGTGAAGGTGACAACCTGCCTGGATTGGTTATCGACTGTTATGGTCCGACAGCCGTGATGCAAGCCCACAGCGTGGGTATGCACGTGTGCCGCATGGAGATAGCCCAGGCCTTGAAGAAGGTGATGGGCGACAAGCTGCAGAACATCTACTACAAGAGTGAGACTACTTTGCCTTATAAGGCTGACTTAAGACAGGAAAATGGCTTTATTCTTGGTGGGGATGCCGATGACGTGGCTGTGGAGAATGGATTGAAATTCCATATAGACTGGTTGCGTGGTCAGAAGACGGGGTTCTTTGTGGATCAGCGTGAGAACCGCTCCTTGCTGGAACAATATGCCAAGGGGAAAAGCGTGCTCAATATGTTCTGCTATACTGGTGGCTTCTCTGTGTATGCCATGCGCGGCAATGCCAAGGCTGTACACTCTGTAGATAGCTCTGCCAAGGCCATCGAACTGACCAATGAGAACATCGCTCTCAATTTCCCTGGTGACGCACGTCATGAGGCTATCTGCGAGGATGCATTCAAATACTTGGATGAGCACGACCAGCAGTACGACCTCATCATTCTGGACCCACCAGCCTTTGCCAAGCACAGAGCTGCGCTCCGCAATGCCTTGAAGGGATATACCCGTCTGAATGTGAAGGGACTGCAGCGCATCAAGAAGGGAGGAATCCTCTTTACTTTCAGTTGCTCGCAGGTGGTGACCAAGGATAATTTCCGAAACGCTGTCTTTACGGCGGCGGCACAGGCAGGCAGAAAGGTGCGCATCCTGCATCAACTGCATCAACCTGCCGATCACCCGATCAATATCTACCATCCTGAGGGCGAGTACCTGAAGGGACTCGTGCTTTATGTGGAATAAGTAGTCGTGGAGAAGCCTATGAAAAAAATAACAATGATGGTGGTCTTGGTCTCCCTGCTCTTGCTGGGAGTGTCGGGATGTGGCCCGTCGGAGAAAGAGCGTGTTCGTCTGAGCAAGCAGGAGAAGGCACGTCTCGACAGCATCGACCAGGCTGCCTTGAAAATAGGAGTGATGCCTACGATGGACTGTCTTCCTGTATATCTGGCATACGAAGACAGCCTATTCCTGCAGCAGGGAGTTACAGTGCATCTGCGTCGATATGCGGCGCAGATGGATTGCGACACCGCCATTGCTCGTAAGAGGGTGGAAGGAACGGTGACCGATCTCATCAGGGCTGCCTATTTGCAGCGGAAGGGAACATCGCTCTTTTACCCCATCTCTACCAATCTCTATTGGCAGTTGATTTCCAACAGAAAGGCTCGTGTGTCGGAAGTGAAGCAGCTATCCGACAAGATGATAGCCATCACTCGCCATTCTGCCACTGATTATCTAGCCACGCTTGCCATAGATAGTGCCAAGCCTAAGTATGAGGTGTATCGTGTGCAAATCAACGACTTGAACATTCGTTTGCGCATGCTTCTCAACAATGAGATGGATGCCATGTTGCTGCCAGAGCCATTTGCAACCCAGGCAAGAATGGCACAGCATGTGGTGCTGACGGATAGTAGGGCGAAAAATCTGAACCTAGGAGTGTTCGCTTTTCGCTCGGCATTGAGGAAAGACCCTAGAAGAAAAGAGCAAATCGACAGATTCTTAAAAGCTTATAATATGGCAGTAGATAGCCTCAATGAGAATGGGGTGCAGAAATATGCCGACTTGCTGAAGAAGTATTATGGGGTGGATGATTCAACCATTAAACAATTGCCTAAAATGAAGTATAGTCATGCGATGGAACCTCGATTGAGAGACCTCAAGGTGGCAGAAATTAAAAATTAATAACAATAACAACTATGGCTAAAAAAGATGATAAAATCGTAGAGGACTTGTTGGCTACTATCCGTGAGAAGCTGGCTTCCCAAAGAATCGTGGATTGTGTGGATGATTTCATGCATCTAACTAGTTGCAATGATTTATTTCCGAGCGAAGTGGTGACAAGGGAGGAAATAGAAACCTTCTCTGAAATTGTTGGCGGTCTGGAGGAGACTGCTGTCTCTTTTGACTCGGAAGTCTCAGGCGATAGATTTCCTAAGAAGAATGTGTCTGACATACTCATGGCAGACATACTTCGCATACAGATGATAGTTAACGACATAGATGTACGTCATCGCTGCTTAAAACCTGTGGGGGCTTACGGAGTGTTACGTAGCAAGGCTGAGAAAATTACCGATATTTCCGCGATAAAGCCTACTTTGGAAAAGTTCGTATCCCATGAGGCTATGCTATTCCTCAACGATAGCCAGACAGAACAAGAGAAACTGGAAACCAAACATAAGCTTTATGAAGATTGGGATCAATATCGCGACGAGGTGTTCTCCTATATAGCCTCTTCTAGTTCTTGGAAAGAGGATAGCTACGATGTCTTCTTGGATATCGTGCTTTCACCAACTGTGGATACTATCACGTCGCAACTTTTGGTGAGTGCCGTCACATTGTCGTGCATTACGGTCTTCGATACTTTAAAAATGTCATTTCTCCATCAGGTTTATGTCGCATCCGACGATGAGGAGGTAAAACAGCGTGCGCTTATCGGATACCTGTTATCCTTGGTGAGACAGCCTAATGATATCAGCGGAATTTCGTTTGCTTCTTGTTTGTTGGAAGATATCAAGGAAGACCCTTTTGCCATCAAAGACATCGTAAATGTGCAGAAATTGCTGGCGCTAGCCATGGGAAGCGAGGAAAGCTCCCATCGGTTCTCCAAAAAATTGTTCGATGATATGTCTTCTTCGTTGTTGGGTTCTATCAAGCGTCATGTGTCTGAGAATATAGATGATGATTTGAAAGACATCTTTGCAATGGATGACGATGAAGAGGAGGATGATTCTCTGGATGAAGGTAATGGCGAGCAAGTTATGGATTTGTTTGACAATGGTGTGGATATGCTATTGCCGCAGTTTGGCATTATGTTTAAGAAGTCAGACTTCTTTGATTCGGTTAGCAACTGGTTTATGCCTTATTACGACGACAACCCTTTGATTACCCGAGCAGCTTCTAAAAACAAGAATTTAGATGTCGCTACTATGTGTAGTAGAACAGCTTATTCTAGTCCTGCTGATGCTTATGCGCTTGCTGGTATGCTTTTTAAGGATCCTGATTCGATGCCAGCTGAAGTGAAGGGGCAGTTTATGGCTCAAAGATTGGAAGAAATGAATGCTTCCGAAAATGATGAGGATGATGAAGATGCAGAAAACGCTGATATTGATGATGAGACTTCAGTGGATGAGAGCTCTGTGGATGAAACTTCAGCGGATGAGACTACTGAGCAGGGAAATTCAGAGAATGCCATTAAGCAAATTCGCATTTCTTACATCCACGCTCTCTATCGTTTCTTTAAGTACTGTGTATGGCGCCAAGACTTCTTCAATGTCTTTGATGCCAAGGAGGAACATCCTGGTTTTGCTGTCTTGAATAGCATGGCATTGAAAACTCCTCTTTTTGACAAGTCGCGTCTTTCTTTGGCTCGTTTTTCCTTGCGAAAAGAGATTCCGGAAATGGTATGCCAAATGCTAAAGGGACGTGAAAACGAAGAGTCTCTTGAGGTGCAATATATGTTGGGATGGGCATATCTGCAGTCTTCTGAGCCTGATAAACTTTGGCAGGCAGAAAAACATATTAAGCACTTGCTGGAGATGCAACCAGGTATGAAGAAAGCCTACTTAATGCTGGAAACTTGCTATAACGAGTTGAAAGAGCGAAAACTCTATCTGGAGAATTTTGAGAAGATTTGGCAGTTTAGTGATTCGCTTTCCGAGGAACAGAAGTTGGATTTGAAGCGCTCGAAATTGATGATGCTTTTCGAAGGTGGACAGCTCGATGAAACCATTAAGTTGGCTTATGAATTGGAGTACAATCATCCAGAGCTGGAGCGAGTAGCTGCTATCCTCACTTATTGCTTGATTAAGCGTGGCGACGATTCGCAAGGCGATTGGGAAAAAGTGCAGGATAGACTCGACACTTATTTCGCCGAGGAAAATAAAATTATGGATAAGATGAAGGAGCAAGGTAGCCAGGATATGGAGACAGCCTTCACTACGGCGATGGGAGTTTTCCTAAAGATGATGGAGAAGGATTCGGAAGCCGAGGCTCTCAACGATTATTCCCATGGACTGCTGTTCCTTAAACAGGGCGATTATCACAATGCTACAGACTCTTTCCTCAGATGTTTCACGTTCTGGCGTAAAACGTCTCCAGACAAGTTCTACAATTATTTGATGAGCGATCGTGAGTTACTCGGCAAATTGGGATACCAAGAAGATGCTGTGATATTAATGTATAACTATGTACAAATTATGTTTTTGGATACGATGAGAAAGGTAGGTAAATATGGCGGTAAACAACAAAAATAATCGTCCAAATATAGACCCCACCTATGCTCACTTGCAGCCGCAAGCGGTGGAGTTGGAGAAGGTCGTGCTGGGTTCTCTCATGATAGACACGGATGCTTTTTCCGTGGTTTCGGAGATGCTGAAGCCCGAGACCTTTTATGATCCTAGACATCAGAAGATATACGAGGCTATCCAAACCATGAACATGGAGGAGCGCCCTGTAGATATTATGACGGTTACGGATGAGCTAACCAAGATGGGTGCCTTGGACAAGGTGGGTGGAGCAGCTTACTTGATGGAGATTTCTTCGCAGGTGGCATCTGCCGCCCATGTGGAGTATCATGCTCGCATCCTGGCGCAGAAATATCTGCAACGCCAGCTTATCCATTATGCCGGGGATATAGAGACCCAAGCATACGACGAGAGCGTAGATGTAGATGAGCTGATGCAGCATGCCGAGGGTGAACTCTTCCAACTCTCGCAGGGCAACATGAAGCAAGACTATACGCAGATAGACCCTGTCATCAAGGATGCCGTGGATATCTTGCAGCGTGCCGCACAAAACAAGGGCGGACTCACGGGTATTCCTACGGGCTATCAGCAGATGGACGACATGACCTCAGGATGGCAACCTTCCGACTTGGTTATCATCGCCGGACGTCCTGCCATGGGTAAGACTTCCTTTGCGTTGAGCATCGCCAAGAATGTGGCTGTGGATTACCATGTGCCTATCGGTTTCTTCTCTCTTGAGATGAACAACGTTCAGTTGGTCAACCGTCTTATCAGTAATGTCTGTGAAATCCCTGGTAAGAAGATTCTGAACGGACAATTGGATCCAAGCGAGTGGGAGAGATTGGATAAGAAGATTCGTGCCCTCACAGGTGCGCCTATTTATGTGGATGATACACCAGGGCTCTCTGTTTTCGAACTGCGAACCAAGGCGCGCCGACTGGTTAGGGAGAAGGGCGTGAAGATATTGATGATAGACTATCTCCAGCTGATGAATGCCAATGGTATGAAGTTTGGTAGCCGTCAGGAGGAGGTCTCTACTATCTCTCGTTCCTTGAAGGGACTTGCCAAAGAGCTGAACATACCTGTGCTTGCACTTTCGCAGCTGTCTCGTAATGTGGAGAATCGTGAGGGATTGGAAGGTAAGCGTCCGCAGTTGAGCGACCTCCGTGAGTCCGGTGCCATCGAGCAGGATGCCGATATGGTGCTCTTCGTGCATCGCCCGGAATATTATCATATCTATCAGGACGAGAAGGGAAACGACCTTCATGGAATGGCGCAGATTATCATTGCCAAGCACCGTAAGGGTGCTACGGGTGATGTGCTCCTCAACTTCCGTGGTGAGTTTACCCGATTCCAGGACCCTACCGATTCCTATACTCCTGTTCAGGATGGTGGTGAAATTATGGGTTCCAAGATGAATGGCGGAGACGGTAATAATGGTGCTGTGCCTCCACCTCTGCCGCCACAGGCAGACGGTCCGTTGCCTTTTTAAGCTTTAAATGGCATATAAAATGGCTCATTTCCTAAGAAATTGGGCAATATTATGTGATGGTAATGGTAATTTGATAGAATTTCTATTAAAAAAGTTATAAATTGTTTGCGTATGTCGGGGAAATGTATTACCTTTGCAGACGATTAAAATAATAACATTAAAAATAGAGATATGAGAACAATTGCGTTGAACATAACCAGCATTATTATTCGACTTCGACTACAGTATGTGGGCGGAAGTGATAAGGTGTGCGTTTAGTTCAGCTGTTTGGATATACAAAGCCTTTCTACACTTCCGTATGGTGGGAGTGGGAAAGGCTTTTTAATTTATCAGACTATTTGCTTTCGAAATAAGCTCGTAGGGAGTTCTTATATTATATATATAAATAGGTATAGAAATAAAACAATAATGAAATATGAGTGACAGATTATTTATTTTCGACACAACCCTTCGCGATGGCGAACAGGTTCCAGGATGTCAGTTGAATACCGTAGAGAAAATTCAAGTGGCTAAGCAGTTGGAGCAGTTGGGTGTTGACGTGATTGAGGCGGGCTTCCCTATTTCTAGCCCAGGCGACTTCAATTCTGTTGTTGAGATTTCCAAGGCTGTGACATGGCCTACTATCTGTGCGTTGACACGTGCGGTGGAGAAGGACATCGACTGTGCTGCCGAGGCATTGCAGTATGCCAAGCACAAGCGTATCCATACAGGTATCGGTACAAGCGACAGCCATATCAAATATAAGTTCAACTCCACTCGTGAGGAAATCATCGAGCGTGCCGTGGCTGCTGTCAAGTATGCCAAGAAGTATGTAGAGGACGTGGAGTTCTATGCCGAGGACGCTGGACGTACCGACAATGAATATCTGGCTCGTGTCGTAGAGGCTGTCATCAAGGCTGGTGCCACGGTGGTCAACATTCCTGATACCACAGGCTATTGCTTGCCAGATGAGTATGGTGCCAAGATAAAGTATCTGATGGAACATGTGGATGGCATCGAGAACGCTCGTCTTTCCACACACTGCCACAATGACTTGGGTATGGCTACAGCCAATACCTTGCAGGGTGTGTTGAACGGTGCCCGCCAGGTGGAGGTTACCGTCAATGGCATCGGCGAACGTGCCGGTAACACCTCTCTCGAAGAGATCGCCATGATTCTGAAGTGCCACAAGGGCATCAATATCGACACCAACATCAATACCACCAAGATTGTACCAACCTCTCGCATGGTGAGCAGTTTGATGAATATGCCAGTGCAGCCTAACAAGGCCATTGTGGGACGCAATGCCTTCGCTCACTCTTCTGGCATCCATCAGGATGGTGTGTTGAAGAATGTGCAGACATACGAAATCATGGATCCTAAGGATGTGGGACTGGATGACAATGCTATCGTTTTGACAGCTCGTTCTGGTCGTGCTGCCTTGAAGTATCGCCTCCATGTAAACGGTGTAGAGGTAGAGGACGAGGAAAAACTCGACAAAATCTATAAGAAGTTCCTCCAGCTTGCCGACAAGAAGAAGGAAGTTACCGATGAGGATGTCTTGATGCTCGCCGGAGCCGACCAGGCAGACCATCATGGTGTACAGCTCGACTACTTGCAGGTAACTACAGGCAAGGGTGTGAGAAGTGTGGCTAGTATTGGGCTCGATATCGCTGGTCAGAAGTTTGAGGCTGCTTCGTCTGGCAATGGTCCTGTGGATGCTGCCATTCGTGCTCTCAAGAAGATTGTCACCAAGGAAACCAACCTCAAGGAGTTCACCATCCAGGCCATCGACAAAGGCTCAGACGATGTGGGCAAGGTTCACATGCAGGTGGAGTACGACGGTCATGTATATTATGGCTTCGGTGCCGACACCGACATCGTAACTGCTTCTGTGGAAGCATACATCGACTGCATCAATAAGTTTAAAATTAGATAATTCCCGTTGGGTTTCTCTTTTTAAGAAAACATAGAACTATAAAACATTAAACAATAACATAATGAATACATTATTCGACAAGATTTGGGACAAGCATGTTGTCCAGATTGTTCCAGACGGTCCTACACAGCTTTACATCGACCGTCTTTACTGTCACGAAGTAACATCACCACAGGCATTTGCTGGTATGCGTGCGCGCGGATTGAAGATGTTCCGCCCAGACCAGATTTTCTGTATGCCAGACCACAATACACCTACCCACGATCAGGACAAGCCTATCGAGGACCCTGTATCTAAGAAGCAGGTAGATACCTTGGCAAAGAACACTGCCGACTTCGGCGTTACCCACTTTGCCATGAACACCAAGGACAATGGTATCATCCACGTAGTAGGTCCAGAGAAGGGTCTCTCATTGCCAGGTATGACCATCGTATGTGGCGACTCTCATACTTCTACCCACGGAGCTATGGGTGCCGTAGCTTTCGGCATCGGTACATCAGAGGTGGAGATGGTGATGGCTTCACAATGTATTCTCCAGAGCAAGCCAAAGTCTATGCGCATCAGCATCAATGGCAAGCTCGGCAAGGGCGTTACAGCCAAGGACGTGGCTCTCTACTTGATGAGTCAGCTCACCACATCTGGTGCTACTGGTTACTTCGTAGAGTACAGCGGCGACGTAGTGAAGGATATGTCTATGGAAGGTCGTCTTACCCTTTGCAACCTCTCTATCGAGATGGGTGCCCGTGGTGGTTTCGTAGCTCCTGATGAGACGACATTCGAGTACATCAAGGGTCGTGAATATGCTCCTAAGGGTGAAGACTGGGATAAGGCTGTAGCCTACTGGAAGACTTTGAAGAGTGGAGACGACGCTGTGTTCGACAAGGAGTTGACATTCGATGCCAAGGACATCGAGCCACGCATCACTTACGGTACCAACCCTGGTATGGGTATCGGCATCACCGAGAGCATCCCTACACTCGACCAGATTCCTGAGGAAGAGCAGGCTGGCTTCAAGAAGAGCCTCAACTATATGGGCTTCCAGCCAGGCGAGAAATTGGAGGGTCATCCTATCGACTATGTATTCCTCGGTGCTTGTACCAATGGTCGTATCGAAGACTTCCGCGCTTTTGCTTCTATCGTTAAAGGAAAGAAGAAGGCAGACGGCGTAACAGCTTGGCTTGTACCAGGTTCTTGGTTGGTGGATAAGCAAATACGTGAAGAGGGTATCGACAAGATTGTTGAGGCTGCAGGCTTCGAGATTCGTCAGCCAGGATGCTCTGCTTGCTTGGCAATGAACGATGATAAGATTCCAGCGGGCAAGTACTCAGTAAGTACCTCCAACCGTAACTTCGAGGGTCGTCAGGGACCAGGTTCCCGTACCATCCTTGCCAGCCCATACGTAGCAGCGGCTGCCGCTATTACAGGCAAGATTACCGACCCAAGAGAGTTTATGTAAATAGTGTTAACTGTTAAATGATAAGTTCAGATGAAACAGAAATTCAATGTAATCACATCAAGCTGCATTCCTCTTCCTTTGGAGAATGTAGATACCGACCAGATAATTCCTGCCCGTTTCCTCAAGGCTATTGACAAAGAGGGTATGGGCGACAACCTCTTCCGTGACTGGCGTTATAATGCCGACGGTACTCCAAAGCCAGATTTCGTGATGAACGACCCATCATACAGTGGTGTCATCCTCGTGGCTGGTAAGAACTTCGGTTCTGGTTCTTCACGTGAGCACGCTGCTTGGGCTATCGCAGGTGCAGGCTTCCGTGTGGTAATCAGCTCTTTCTTCGCTGATATCCACAAAAATAACGAGTTGAACAACCTCGTATTGCCTGTAGTCGTAAGCGAGCCTTTCTTGAAGGAACTCTTCGAGAGCATTGACAAGGATCACAAGACTCAGGTAAAGGTTGATCTTCCTAACCAGACCGTTACCAACCTCGCCACTGGTAACAGCGAGCACTTCGAAATCAATGGCTACAAGAAGCACTGCCTGGAGAACGGCTTGGACGATGTGGATTTCCTCGTTCAGAACCGTGACAAGGTAGAGGCTTGGGAAGCAAAAAATAAATAGGCAATGTTGAATGTTAAGTGTTAAATGTTAACTTGCAGGGTAAAAAGCAGGTTGGAAGGCGAAAGCCTCATTTAACACTTAACATTTAGTACTTAACATTTAAAGATAAGATGAACGTTAACGCAAAGAGAGAAAATTCTCGTATCAGGGAGATTGAAATCATGGACTGCACACTACGTGATGGTGAGCAGACCAATGGAGTCTCGTTTCTTCCTCATGAGAAATTGATGATAGCAAGGATGCTTCTCCACGACATCAATGTAGATCGCATTGAGGTGGCTTCGGCACGAGTTTCGGAAGGCGAAAAAGATGCTGTCGCTCGAATTTGCCGTTATGCTAAGACCATAGGTAAGCTGGATTCCGTAGAGGTATTGGGATTCGTGGATAACACCAAGAGTGTGGATTGGATTGCCGAGTGTGGCGGTCATGTCATCAACCTCTTGGCTAAGGGCAGTTACAAGCATTGTACCCAGCAACTCAAGATGTCGCCTGAGGAGCATCTCGCTCATATCAAGCAGACCATCAGTTATGCGCTGAGCAAGGGATTTACCATTAATCTTTACTTGGAGGATTGGTCTAGCGGAATGCGCGACAGTCGTGATTACCTGTTCTTCATGATGGATGAATTGGTAAAGTTGCCTATCAAGCGATTCCTCTTGCCTGATACTTTGGGTATCTTGAATCCTTTGGAGTGTGTGGAGTATATGCGCCTGATGGTACGTCGTTATCCTCATTCGCATTTCGATTTCCATGCCCATAACGACTACGACTTGGCAGTGAGCAATTCGCTGGCTGCTGTGTTGAGCGGTGCCAAGGGACTCCATGTCACGGTGAATGGTTTGGGTGAGCGTTGTGGCAATGCGCCACTTGCCAGTGTGCAGGTTATCTTGAAGGATATGTTCCATGCCAAGACCAACATCAAGGAAGATCGCCTCAACGATATCTCTCGATTGGTGGAGGGGTACAGTGGCATCGCTGTGGCTCCTAACACTCCGGTGGTAGGTGACAATGTCTTCACCCAAGTGGCTGGTGTGCATGCTGATGGCGACAACAAGGACAAGCTCTATTGCAACGACTTGATGCCTGAACGCTTTGGCCGCCATCGTGAATATGCGCTTGGCAAGAATTCGGGCAAGGCAAATATCATCCAAAACTTGAACGAACTGGGCTTGGAGCTGACTCCAGAGCAGACCAAGGCTGTGACCAAGCGTATCACTGAACTCGGCGACCGCAAGGAACTTGTCACGCAAGACGACCTTCCATATATCGTGAGCGATGTGTTGAAACATGGTGCTCCGGAAGACAAGGTGAAGTTGGTTAGCTATATGGTCTCTACATCCTATGGCTTGAAGCCTATTGCTAGTGTCAAGGTGGAGATAGACGGAAAGGAGTATGAGGACCAAAGCTCAGGTGATGGTCAGTATGATGCCTTCGTCAAGGCCTTGCGAAATATCTATAAGGTTAAGCTAGGCAAGACATTCCCTAAGCTCGACAATTATCAGGTGAGCATTCCGCCTGGCGGACGCACCGATGCGCTTGTTCAGACTGTCATTACATGGCGTGAGGGCGATCGCATTTGGCGTACGCGTGGTCTCGATGCCGACCAGACTGAAGCTGCCATCAAGGCAACGCTCAAGATGATTAATATGTACGAGGCAGATGAAAGCGATGAACAGCCTACGTCTCCTCGCAACCTTGATATGGAATAAAAATAAACATTAAAAACAATAATAGAACGATGAAATTAAACATTGCAGTTCTCGCCGGTGATGGTATCGGACCAGAGATTATGAAGCAGGGTGTGGCTGTTATGGACGCTATCGCCCAGAAGTTCAACCATGAGTTTACTTACAATGAGGCTATCTGTGGCGCTCACGCCATCGACGAGGTAGGTGACCCATTCCCAGAGGAGACCTTCCAGACCTGTATGAAGGCTGACGCTGTGCTTTTCGCAGCTGTAGGTGACCCTCGTTTCGACAACAACCCTACAGCCAAGGTACGTCCTGAGCAGGGCTTGCTCGCTATGCGCAAGAAATTGGGCTTGTTCGCCAACGTTCGCCCTGTGGCTACCTTCGATTGCTTGCTCCACAAGAGCCCATTGAAGGATGAGCTTCTCAAGGGTGCTGACTTCGTAGTAATCCGTGAGTTGACTGGTGGTATGTACTTCGGTGAGAAGTATCAGGACAACGACAAGGCTTACGATACAGATATTTACACACGCCCAGAGATTGAGCGCATCTTGAAGGTTGCCTTCGAGTACGCCATGAAGCGCAACAAGCACTTGACAGTTGTAGACAAGGCCAATGTGCTTGCTTCTTCTCGTTTGTGGCGTCAGATTGCCAAGGAGATGGAGCCACAGTATCCAGAAGTAAACGTTGACTATATGTTCATCGACAACGCTTCTATGCGCGTGTTGACAGAGCCTACATTCTTCGATGTTATCGTTACAGAGAATACATTCGGTGACATCTTGACCGATGAGACTTCTTGCATCACTGGTTCTATGGGCTTGCAGCCATCTAGCTCTTTGGGTGAGCACACACCATTGTTTGAGCCTGTTCATGGTTCTTGGCCTCAGGCAGCTGGCAAAAACTTGGCAAACCCTGTGGCTCAGATTCTCTCTGCAGCTATGTTGTTGGAGCACTTCGGCTTGAACGAGGAGGGCGCCTTGATTCGCAAGGCTGTCGATGCTTCTCTCGATGCCAATGTTCGCACTCCTGAGATTCAGGTAGAGGGCGGTGCTCAGTATGGCACTACAGAGGTAGGCGAGTGGATTGTCAACTACATCAAGAATGCTTAATTCGAGACAGATATACATCGCATCATAACAATAAACCTTAAGGGATTTTATTTCTTCCCTTAAGGTTTTTTTGTTTCTTCCCTTAAGGTTTTTTTGTTTCTTCCCTTAATTTTTTTATTTCTTCCCTTAAGGTTTTTATTTTAATTTGAAATATCATAACAACTTTTATGCCTGCATATTTGGATAATTCCCCAAGTATTCGTATTTTTGCAGCATGGATAAGAAATATATTATAATGGCTATGTTAGGCTGTATGGCTTCGCCTTCGATAGCCCAAAACAATGCTTTGCGCGATTCTCTGGCTGCGGCGACCAATGTGTTGGCCTATCATCCAGACAGCATAGACTTGCGCCTCAAGAAAGCTGCCTGGAACATACAGCTGGAACAATGGGCATACGCCAAGGATGATCTCGACAAAGTGCTGTTTCTCAACAATACCAACATTGCGGGTCTTTTTTATCGGGCTTACGTCAATGAGAAATTGAAGCGATATAATTTCGCCCGTCTCGATTACCAAAACCTGTTGGTGTTGGTGCCTGGAAATTTTCAGGCGCAGTTGGGGCTGGCATTGCTTAATGAAAAGGATAAGCACTATACCGAGGCATACGATGGTATCAATGGCTTGATAGAGCAATATCCCGATAGTGCCACCGCATACGCCGCACGAGGTGGAATGGAGAAGGAACGTGGAATGCTGGAGCTTGCCGAGTATGATTATGCCCAGGCGGTGCAGCGTGATAGCGACAATGTGGATTATCGTATCAATCGCATCGACTTGCTCATTTCGTTGGACAGAAAACTGGATGCTTATACGGAGCTGGAGGCTCTGCAAAGAATGGGCGTCAAGGCTGGACAGCTACAGGAGTTTTATCGCAGGTTGCGACAGAGGCAGAAGCGGAAGTAGTTTCTTTTTTAAATTGTATTTAAGTAAAAGGCAATCGCCGAACTAGTCAAAACGATTGATTAGTTCGGCGATTCTTTTGATGTCCACTTCTGTAAGGCTTTGGTTGCATGGCAGGCTCAGTTCCTCCCTGTGTATTTTTTCAGTAATGGGGAAACTTAGTTGGTTCCATTCTGCATAGCATTTTTGCTGATGGGGTGGGATGGGATAGTGTATGAGCGTTTCGATGCCATTTTGCCGGAGATACTGCTGCAATTCGTCTCTTTTGTAGCAGAGGATGGGGAAGATATGCACCACATTGCTTTCCCTAGGCTGGTACATTTTTTGAGGTATGCGCATTTTATTTTCTTTGACGCTACTATCTAGGTATTCCAAATAAAGCTGTGCCAGTGTTTGACGTTTGTCGTTGGTCTCGTCAAGATGGGCTAGTTTTACATCGAGAATGGCTGCTTGTATCTCGCCCATGCGCGAGTTCTGACCTTGGTAATCGAAAACATATTTCTTTTGGCTACCATAGTTTCCAAGTGCTCTTACTACCTGGGCAAGTTCGTCATTATTGGTTGTCACAGCCCCAGCGTCACCCAGTGCCCCCAAGTTCTTGCCTGGGTAGAAGCTATGGGCTGCTGCTTCACCCAAGCTGCCCGTTCTTCTTCCTTGGTAAGTGCATCCGTGTGCCTGTGCGTTGTCTTCGAATAGCAGGAGATGGTGCTTCTGGCAAATGTCGAGCATCTTTTGGGTGATGCTGCATTTCCCATAGAGGTGTACGGTAAGGATGGCATGGGTTTGGGGAGATATATGTTCTTCGATGAGTGAGTCGTCCATCTGTAGGGTCTCCATGTCTGGCTCTATGAGTATGGGGGTGAGTCCTACGCTTGTGATGGCAAGTATGGTGGCGATATATGTATTGGCGGGTACCAGTATCTCGTCGCCCTTGCTTAGTTTGCCAAGTATTATTTCTCCTTTTAACATCAACTTTAGGGCATCGAGTCCGTTGCCGCAGCTGATGCAGTGGGTAGTGCCGATGTAGTCGGCGTAGTGCTCTTCGAATGTTCGGGTTGCTTTGCCTTGTAGGTACCATCCGCTCTCCACTACTTCCGATATGGCTTTCTTTATATCTTCCTCGTAGGGAGCGTTGATGTCTTTTAGGCTTAAATACTTGATTTTTTTCATACCTTTCTGCTTAGTTTTCGCTCAGTGTGAGTATCACGACTCCACTTGAGCAATAATGAATGTCGTAACTTGTCCCCCTGTCAATGTACAATGCTTGGTCGGGGCGGTTTAGAATGAAGCTTTCCTCTTCTTTGCCGTTTCTCGTTTGGATGGAGACGGAACCCGCCAGTGCCGCAAATAGGCAAGGCTTGCTGGCTTTTCCCTTGTCATGTGAACCTGCGGGCATATGGCATTTCCATTCCGCGCTTTGTATGCGGAATGGTACGTTCTTGAATTCTTCGGCGACGGTAAGGTTGCCGCGAGGGTCGAATATCTTTGGCAATTGCAATATGAAAACTTGATTCATATAAAGATAACGTCTCAGTTGGGATAATATTGTATTGGGATGGTGTTGCAATCAATCATGGGGAATATAATAAAAGTAAAGAGCAGCTATCTTCTCAGACAACTGCTCTACATTCAATAGGTATTAGTTTTCTTTAAGGTAAAAAGATTGTATTCAGGATAACGTTTGCAAAGGTACTAAAAATATCTGATATAAAAAAATAAATTCTAAACTATTTTTGAAAAAACATCATTTTTCTTTTACTTTGTTATTTTTCTTTACTTTTCTTTGCCTATTATTAATAGTACCCTTATTTCGCGCCTATACCCACTTTGCAAATTTACTAGGCGTGGAAAAATATTTTTCCTCGCGTAGTAGTTATTTTTTCCTCGCGAGGGATTTTTATTTTCCTCGCCATGCGTTTATGGGAGGGTTGCGAAATGTAAAGATTTATCAATGTGTGGAAATGAAAAAAGGAAACCCTTGTAAGGATTTCCTTTAATAGAGGTGTCTAGCGGAGTCGAACCGCTCTACACGGTTTTGCAGACCGTTACCTAACCGCTCGGTTAAGACACCCTGTATTCTTCGACTATGTCGATTCTAGAGGTGTCTAGCGGAGTCGAACCGCTCTACACGGTTTTGCAGACCGTTACCTAACCGCTCGGTTAAGACACCTTGTAGAGATACTTGTGCTGCCATTTCTGATTAGCGAGTGCAAAGGTACTATATTTTTTTTGTTCCACCAAATCTTTCTTTGCTTTTTTTCGGAAAATCTTTATTTTTCTCACTTTGCCATTCGCTTTTTTGCGATAAGACATGCTTTTTGATATTATATTCTTTGGGTGAGAAGCCTTTCCTTCTCCTCTTGCACTGCTCGTGGAAGACGCATCCCGCACATTGGTAGTTGCGGTCATGGCATTGGCTGAGCTTTCGCCACGACTGATACAAGCAAAAGGCGGCATACAGGATGCATGCCGCCAATATGATTGCTATGATGGTGTATTGTGTCATCATCTCTAGTTTTGCGCTAAGATGCCTCTGTTAGCCTACGGCATTGTAGCCATTGGTAGAGTTCTTGCGCATGATGTCGCGGATGTTCATTTCCTTGAAGCCATCTGCGCGGTGCAACTCCTCCAATTCTTTCTCTTCCTCGATGTCTTTCTCTGAACGAGTGAAGGTGAAAGCTTTATACTTAAATTCTGCGATGGCCCATCCTACGATAGCCACCACAATCAGTGCGATAAATCCAACTAATGCGTTCATTTCTTTATCTTATTTTAATATAATGTGTATATGTTTCTTTAATAGGAGTCTTGACTCCCTGTTTTCGCCTTTTGGCTCCTGGTTGGCTTAATAGTCATCGTCAGCGACATCTTCAGCGTCGTCAAGTCCCAGGTTCTCTGGATCCTCGAAGGTGGTGCGATAACTTTCTTCAGTGAGCTTGTCGTCGTCGAAAGCGTCGTCATCTTCGTCAGGGTCATTGTAGTGATCCTCGATCTCTGGTGCGTCCTCGTCCTCGTCTTCCTCCTCGTGGTCTAGCAAGTCATCGTTGCGGTCGAGCTCGTCTTCGTCCATGAACTTCATGCGTATCTTTTCTTGCTTTGGCTTTTCCTTGGCAAAGATAGCTTCCACCCAGGTGCCCTTTGGTACGATGAGAACTTGGTAGTCGTCTGCAATCTTCTTCTCATAAAGGCCTCCTGGCTTCTTCAGTCTGTCCTTAGGAAGGGTAGTGGTACTGATGTCGAAGCCACTCTCGATGATGTCTTGGATGCTCTGTGGCAGACTTTCCCATCCGCCGCCGAAGTTGCGCTCCAGCACCTCGATGAGCTTAGTGGCTGTGATGTGCCCGATGTTCTCGTAGGTGAGGTCTGTGACACGCATGATAGGGCGTTTCTTGATGGCGTACTTCTCGTTTTTGTCGTCGATGCGGAAGACTCCAATCTTGAAGCCACGTTCTGTCAACTTGTCGAGCACTTCTGTGCGGTCTATTTTAACAGGCTCGATTTCAAAAGCACTACGAATGATGTCGAGGTATCTTCGCTGGTTGTCCTTGAGGTCGTTGTCTTTTTCGGCAGCTTCCCAAAGACGGAATACATCATTCTCCTGAATATCCCAAACACTGCTTTTGGTCAATGTCTTGAGGGTGAGATTTTTTTCTTTTTTCATTGTTGTAAGTATTTTGGTTGCAAAAGTAAATACTTCTTTTTATATAACCAAATTTTCTCGCTTGTTTTTTTGCATTTCTGCGTTTTTTTATCTTTTCTGCCTATTTCTTGTGCAGGTTTCGTTTTTTTTCATTACCTTTGCATAAGGTAAGTGGCACTCGGCAATTTGGAAGTATGCTTTCATTGTGTCCTATGGCATTACCTTGTATAATTACGAATAAGAGTATATAAAAATATGAGTGAACCATTAGCAGAACGAATGAGGCCTCACACACTTTCCGACTACGTCGGTCAGAAGCATTTGGTGGGTGAGGGCGCTGTGCTCCGCAAGATGATAGACGCAGGGCGCATTTCCTCTTTTATCCTTTGGGGACCTCCGGGCGTGGGCAAGACCACGCTGGCGCAGATTGTAGCGCAAACCTTGAAGGTTCCTTTTTATACGTTGTCTGCCGTGACTAGCGGTGTGAAAGACGTGCGCGAGGTGATAGAGAGGGCAAAGAGCGGAAGATTCTTCAATTCTGCCTCTCCGATATTGTTTATAGATGAGATTCACCGTTTCTCCAAGAGCCAGCAAGACTCCTTGTTGGGAGCCGTGGAGAAGGGTATCGTGACACTTATCGGTGCGACCACCGAGAATCCTTCTTTCGAGGTGATTCGCCCGCTTCTCTCGCGCTGTCAGCTCTATGTGCTCAAACCACTCGAAAAGGAGGATTTGGAGGGACTCTTGCGCCGAGCCATCACCGAGGATGTGGAGTTGAAGCAGAAGCACATCCAGCTCAAAGAGACTGATGCCATGCTTCGCTTTAGCGGAGGCGACGCCCGCAAGCTCCTGAATATTCTGGAACTTGTGGTGGAGTCGGCGGGAAGCGACGAGGTGGTCATTACCGATAAGATGGTAGAGGAACAGCTGCAACAGAATCCGCTTGCCTACGATAAGCAGGGTGACATGCATTACGACATCATCTCGGCTTTTATCAAGAGCATCCGAGGCAGTGACCCCGACGCAGCGCTTTATTGGATGGCGCGCATGATAGAAGGTGGGGAGGATCCGCAATTCATTGCCCGTAGAGTGGTCATCAGTGCAAGCGAGGATGTGGGCTTGGCAAATCCTAATGCCCTTCTCCTGGCTAACGCTGCTTTCGATACGGTGATGAAGATAGGGTGGCCCGAGGCGCGCATCGCCCTAGCCGAGGCGGTGGTGTATCTTGCCACGAGTCCTAAGAGCAATAGTGCCTATTTGGGCATAGATGCCGCGCTCTCCGCTGTCAGACAGACGGGTAATCTGCCTGTGCCGTTGCATATCCGCAATGCGCCTACCAAACTGATGAAGGATTTGGGCTATCATGACGGATATAAATACCCACACGATTATCCTGGTCATTTCACGGAACAGCAGTATCTGCCAGATGCCTTGAAAGACGCGCGCTTCTGGCACGCCCAGCATTCGCCTTCTGAGGAGCGACTCTACAACTGGATGGTAACGTGTTGGGGAGATCGATTTAAAAGTTGAAAGACCAATTTAACATGAGTTAATAAGAGAAGAATACAAGTTAAAAAAAAGAATACAAGTTAAAGAAAAGAAGAAAACGAGTAAATAGTAAATACGAGAAGAAAAAATGACAATACAACAAGACCCTGAGTTTGTAATCACGTTGCAAAGAGTCATCGAGTTCATCGGAACCTTTGCCTTTGCCCTTTCGGGCATTCGCCTTGCTGCCAGCAAGCATTACGATTGGTTGGGCGGCTTTGTCTGTGGCGTGGCTGTCGCCATCGGTGGAGGTACCATTCGCGATGTGATGTTGGGCTTGCATCCTTTTTGGATGTTGAGTCCTATTTATCTGCTGTGTACGATGTTGGCGCAATTGGTGGTCATCTTGTGCCATCACTACCTGCGCAAACTCGACAACACCTGGTTTCTTTTCGATACCTTGGGCCTGGCACTTTTTAACATCGCTGGTATTCAGAAGACATTAGATTGCGGATTCCCTTTCTGGGTGGCCATCATCATGGGCTGTATCACGGGAGCCGCAGGAGGAGTGATACGAGATGTGCTTCTGAATGAGGAACCTGTCATTTTCCGTAAGGAGATTTATGCTATGGCTTGTATCCTGGGTGGATTGATATACTGGGTACTGAGCTATTTGGGCGTGAGCCTCTACATCACGGTGATAGCCTCCTTCGTGTCGGTCTGCGCCATTCGCCTTTTGGCTGTGAGGTATCATATCTCTCTCCCGAAACTTAGGGATGAGGAATGAGGGTATTCATTTGTAGCATTCAACATTCATTTATAACATTCAACATTTATTTGTAACATTCAACTTTCAATCAATATTAGGATGAAACAACTAAAGACAATCTTGATGCTTGTCGTGGCGTTACTTCTATTGTCGCCATCGACGATGAAAGCTCAAAACAAGCGTGAGTTCCGTGGAGCGTGGATACAGTGCGTCAACGGACAATATCTAGGCAAGAGCACTCAGCAGATTCAGGCTATGCTCACCCAGCAGCTCGACGAGTTGCAGAAAGATGGGGTAAACGCCATCATCTTCCAGGTTCGTGCCGAGTGTGATGCCCTCTATCAGAGCGATTTGGAACCTTGGAGCAAGTTTCTTACGGGTGTGCAGGGCAAGGCACCTTCGCCTTGCTGGGATCCCTTGCAGTGGATGATAGAACAATGTCATAAGCGTGGTATGGAACTGCACGCTTGGATTAATCCTTATCGTGCCAAGCATGGATCTACATCCATGGAGCAAGTTTCTGCCAAGAGCGTGGTCAAGCGACGTCCAGACCTTTGTTTCAGCTATGATAATCTTGTGCTTCTCAACCCTGGACTCCAGGAGGCTGCCGACTATGTTTGCACCATCGCTGCCGATATAGTGAACCGTTACGACATCGACGGATTCCACATCGATGATTATTTCTATCCTTATCCTGCAGCGGGTAAGCAGATTCCCGACCAGCAGCTCTATGCTTCCAATCCTCATGGCTTTCGTACCATCGGTGATTGGCGTAGAGACAATGTGAGCCGTTTTGTGAAGCAATTGGGCGAAACCATCCATAAAATCAAGCCTTGGGTGAAATTTGGCGTTTCGCCATTTGGCATCTATCGCAATAAGCGCAACTCTCCAATTGGATCCAACACCTTTGGACTCCAAAACTATGACGACCTCTATGCCGACGTACTCCTCTGGGTAAACAATGGCTTCATCGACTACTGTGTGCCCCAGCTCTATTGGGAGATTGGTAACAAGGCGGCAGATTACAAGACCCTTATCCAGTGGTGGAACAAGAATGCCGGCAATCGTCCGCTTTACATTGGTGAGGACATCGAACGTACCGCTAAGTTTGCTGACCCAGTGAATCCGAAGAGTCATCAGCTGCCAGCCAAGCATCGCCTGCACCAGCAGATGAACAATGTGAAGGGTACTGTGCTTTGGTATGCAAAAACGGCAGCCGACAATGTGGGTAACATCGGGCATACTTTGCGAGATTACTATTGGAAGTATCCTGCACTTCCTCCACTGATGCCTTTCCTTGACGACAAGGCACCTAAGGATGTGAAGGACTTGAAGATGGAGTGGACCGAAGATGGACCTTTGCTCTCATGGAAGGCACCGAAGGCAAAGAAGAAGAAATGGGGTGATGTGGCCAATCGTTTTGCCATCTATCGCTTCGAGAAGGGTGCCAAGGTAAATCTGAATGATGTTACAGCCCTGCAAGCAGTGACGTATGAGGATACTTACAAAATTCCTTACGTCAAGGGCAAGAAATATGTTTTTGTGGTAACGGCTCTCGACCGTGTGGGCAATGAGAGCAAAGGCAAGAAGAAAAACGTTTCGTTTTAAAGTCAATGGGCTAAACTGATAGCAAATAGAATCTTTGATTATGGCAAAAGATAAGATAGCATACGTTTGCAGCAACTGTGGGCAGGAATCGTCTAAATGGATGGGAAAATGCCCAAGCTGCGGACAATGGAACACTTTCAAGGAAATACGCATAGCGGGTGATTCCGGCTCGCAAGCCGCCAAGAACGCAGGTATGACCATGCGGCATGGCGGTGCTGCCACTATGTTTGGAGGACAACATTCAGACACGGATGCCAAACCGATGAAACTCAGAGATATATCGGCGGTGGATGAGCCTCGCATCGACATGATGGATGAGGAGTTGAACCGTGTGCTCGGAGGCGGAATGGTGCCCGGAAGCATCACGCTGCTGGGTGGTGAGCCTGGTATCGGAAAGAGTACGCTCACCCTACAGACCATTCTCAATATGAGGAATAGAAGGGTGCTTTATGTGAGTGGTGAGGAGAGTGCCCACCAAATCAAGCTTCGTGCCGACCGTTTGGCTAAAGGTCAAGCTCAACTCCGGGCTGCTGCGGGGGAACCTGCAACTCCTTCTGATGGCACAGCCTTCGAGCATATCACCATTCTCTGTGAGACCCAGTTGGAAAAGATTTTCACGCATATCCAAGAGGTGGCTCCCGAGCTCATCGTCATCGACTCCATCCAGACTATCGCCACCGACGAGGTGGATAGTTCGCCGGGATCTATATCCCAGGTTCGTGAGTGCGCCGCCCATCTGTTGCGTTTCGCCAAGACCAGTGGCATCCCCGTTATTCTCATCGGACACATCAATAAGGAGGGAACTTTGGCAGGTCCTAAAATCTTGGAGCATATCGTGGATACCGTCATCCAGTTCGAGGGCGACCAGCACTATATGTATCGCATCTTGCGAAGCATCAAGAATCGTTTCGGAAGTACTTCAGAATTGGGTATTTATGAGATGCAGCAGGGAGGATTGCGACAAGTGAGCAATCCTTCGGAACTTCTCTTGACCGAAGACCACGATGGACTCTCGGGAGTAGCCATCAGTGCCGCCATCGAGGGTGTGCGCCCATTCCTTGTAGAGACGCAAGCCTTGGTAAGTACGGCAGCCTACGGTACGCCTCAGCGCTCTGCCACTGGTTTCGACCAGCGCCGTCTGAATATGCTCTTGGCGGTGATGGAGAAGCGAGTGGGATTCAAGTTGATGCAGAAGGATGTGTTCCTGAATATCGCCGGAGGTCTGAGAGTTACAGACCCAGCCATGGACTTGAGTGTCCTCGCCGCTGTGTTGAGTAGCAATGTAGATACGGCGATAGAGCAGGGCTGGTGTATGTGTGGCGAGGTAGGACTGAGCGGCGAGGTTCGCCCTGTAAGCCGTATCGAACAGCGTGTTGCCGAGGCTGAGAAGCTGGGATTCCAGCACATCATCATTCCGAAGTACAATTATCATAGTCTGAACGTCCAGAAATACAAGATAGAGATTCACCCTGTAAGAAAGGTGGAGGAGGCTTTCCGCTGTCTGTTCGGATGATTCTGTTCGGATAAAGGGATGATGGGTAGGCTGTAAGGCGAAAAGTGAATAAACTTCAAATATAAATACTTGAAGTTACAACAAGATTATCAACTTTAAATATAAAGATAAAAAGTGAAAGATTCAGTAATTATCGTGAGCGGCGGAATGGATAGCATCACGCTGCTCTATGACAAGAAGGACGAGATAGCCCTGGGTATTAGTTTTAATTATGGTAGCAACCACAATGAGCGTGAGATTCCTTTCGCCAAGATGCACTGCGAGCGATTGGGCATCAAGCACATCACCATCGACCTGGGTTTTATGCATCAGTATTTCAAGAGTTCTTTGCTGGAGGGCGCAGATGCCATTCCCGAAGGACATTATGCCGACGAGAACATGAAGAGCACCGTGGTGCCTTTCCGCAATGGCATTATGCTGAGCATCGCCGTAGGTATTGCGGAGAGCAATAACCTGAAGAAGGTGCTCATCGCCAATCATGGTGGCGACCACACCATCTATCCAGACTGTCGCCCAGAGTTTATCGACGCTATCGACAAGGCTGCTTCGGCAGGTACTTTCGTGGATGTGCATGTGGTGGCTCCTTATACCAACATTACCAAGGCCGATATCGCCCGAATTGGCAAGAAACTGGGTATCGACTATGCCGAGACCTGGAGCTGCTATAAGGGTGGCGAGAAGCATTGCGGCAAGTGTGGTACCTGTGTGGAACGCAAGGAAGCTCTCGCTGAGGCTGGCATCGTGGATACCACGGAGTATGAGGAGTAAGAAGAAATAAGAATTTAGATCATAAAATAATAATATTGTAATGAAGAAAATGATTTTTACCGCAGCCTTGGTGATGGCATCCACTGCTGCGATGGCTCAGAGTGGAACGTTTACAGTCAAAGCAAATGTGGAAGGTCTTCCAGATTCGCTTGTGGCATTGTCAGAGCATAAGAGAGATACTGTTTTGGTAAAGAAGAACAAGTTTGAGTATGTAAAGAAGGTCGATTCTCCATCATGGATATTCTTAGGTGATTTACAGGATATGAAGAAAGGCTTCTTACGTGGTACCCGTGTGTTTGCCCTTCCTGGAGAAAGCGTTCAGCTGAAAGGTAAAACTTTAGGAAAGGCATCTGTAGTTGGTTCTAAGTTTTATCAAGAACAGGAGGTGATGGATAAATTCTTGGATAATGCAAGAGCAGACCTTGACTCATTACAAAGCTGGTATTATAAGAATGTGAATGATGCAAATCGTGATTCTTTGAGCAAGATTAAAGAGGAACGAGAGACGGCTTTACAGAAAAAGTTCGTTGCCACAGTTTGTGATTATGCCAAGCAACATGCAAATCAGGAATGCACAGCTCTGATTGTGGATGAATTGGAGAATTATACCGACAAACAGAAGTTTATCAATTTGCTTTCTGATGATGTGAAGAATGGCAGAATGAAGGCATATTATCAGCCAATCCTCGACCGTGCGAAGAAACGTGCCGAGATGGAGGAGAAAGCAAAGAAGGTACAGGCTTCGGGTGTCGAGGCTCCAGACTTCACCCTCAAAGACATCAAGGGCAACGACTTCTCGCTCTCTAGTCTTCGTGGCAAGTATGTGGTCATCGATTTCTGGGGCTCATGGTGCTTTTGGTGTATCAAGGGTATGCCAAAGATGAAGGAGTATTATGAGAAGTACAAGGGAAAGTTTGAAATCTTGGGCGTGGATTGCAATGATAGCGAGGCTAAGTGGAAGGCTGCTGTGGAGAAACATCAGTTGCCTTGGATTCATGTCTATAACCCTAAGGGCAGCAATGTACTCGACAAATATGCCGTTCAAGGATTCCCTACCAAGATTGTTGTTGGTCCTGACGGAAAAATCGTGAAGACCATCGTCGGCGAGGATCCTGCTTTCTATACCTTGTTGGACGAAGTTCTCAGCAAGTAATGAAAGACATTTTAAGCATAATACTTATATCAGAAAAGAGAGACGCTTGTGCCGGCATCGTCGTGATGCTAGCGCAAGCGTCTCTCTTTTTTGATGTTTCCTAGGAAACACATTCCTTATATATGGTATTTCCCTTGGTAATGTCTTCTAGACCTTACAGGTGCTCCACTGAATGAGTTGGATCCTCTGCCTATGCTTGGTCCTCTACCACTGCTGTGGTAGCTTTCGTGAAAACTAGCTCCACCACAGTATTCGCTCCAGCGCGCACGGATGCGATCCACATAGTCGGCAGTCTCGGTGCCACGCATATATCCATATTTCACGGCAGGATCTAAGTAGTATGCCGGTTGGGAGAGGCGTAGCACATATTCTCTCACGTTGCCCCAGTTTTGAGGATTTCCCCCATTCTTGCGGGTCAATGCCATCGCATCACGGATATGATGGAAACCACCATTGTAGGCTGCCAGAGCAAAGAGCACACGTTGCCCAGGGTCGCCCACATCCTGGAAGTGCCCCTGCAATTCTGCCATATATCTAGCAGCCGCCGCCACATTTGCCTCTGCGTCGTGTATCGCACTCATCGGCAATCCTAGGTGTGCGGCCGTGGATGGCATAATCTGCATCAGTCCGCAAGCGCCCGCCCATGATTTCGCATTCGGGTCGAAGCAACTTTCCTGGTAGCATTGAGCCGCCATCAATCGCCAGTCCATGCGAGCCATTCCGCTGTATCGCATGAAGAGCTGGTCGTATCGGGAGATGACACCCTTGGAGCGGTTCAAGAAAGGAGAATAGACATGGCGACGAATACTGGCAGAGGATAGCAACCACGTTTCCTCTCTTTTTACATCGGCTATCATCTTCGGACGGAACCATCCGTTGAGGGTGTCGGCTAGGCTTTGGTTTCCTTCCACCACAGCCCATTGAGTCTTTCCTCCATCAGGCGTGACACCGCAAAAGAGCAAGTCTGACGCTGGCTTTTGCTTCTGAGCAGAAATGGAACGGGGCAGGGGAACGGCTATGACATCGCCTTCTCCCTTCTGGAGCTTCCGAATCATCTCGGTGGTATCCTTGCATTCCTCCACACGCAGCGAAACGCCAATCTGCTGGGCGAACTTCTCGCAGAGCAGATACTGCAGTCCCATGCCATGGTTATGGTAATCATAATAGGTGGTAGGACCATTTACGGTGAGCATGATCAGCTCACCATTGTCCTGTATGTCTGCGAGCGAAAGTCCACGCTGCTTCTTGCCTTTGCTGCTAGCGGAAGCATCCGAGGATGTGCCCTCGGCAGAATCATCGCCATTGGCATCCATCGCCTCTACGTCACCCACGGGTGTGCCCCAGGGTGTAAGCTCTTGCTGTGGCTTCTTGTCGGCGCAACTGGAGAGCAACAGAAGCGTATATAATCCGTATAAATATAATTTTTTTCTCATTGCGATTGCAAAAGTACTAAATATTTGCATATAACTAGAGAAATATTTGCATATTCTAACAATTTTATGTACTTTTGCAATGTTTTTCAAACAAAATATAGAAATATGTTACGAATAGCAGTACAAAGTAAGGGTCGTCTTTTCGACGATACCATGAACCTTTTAGCAGAGGCCGACATCAAGGTGAGCGCCTCTAAGCGCACCCTCTTGGTGCAGTCTAGTAATTTCCCTCTCGAAGTGCTTTATCTTCGCGACGATGATATTCCTCAGAGTGTAGCCTCTGGCGTGGCAGACATCGGTATCGTGGGAGAGAACGAGTTTGTGGAGCGTGGCGAGAATGCGCAGATTATCGACCGACTCGGATTCAGCAAGTGTCGCTTGAGCCTTGCCATCCCTAAGAAAATCGACTATCCGGGATTGCAGTGGTTTAATGGCAAGAAGATAGCCACTTCTTATCCTAACATCTTGCGCAGCTTCATGAAGAAGAATAATATCAATGCCGACATTCATGTCATCACCGGTTCGGTGGAGATTAGCCCGGGCATCGGTTTGGCAGATGGTATATTCGACATCGTAAGCTCTGGCTCTACGCTGGTAAGCAACAACCTTGCCGAGGTGGAAGTCGTGATGAAGAGCGAGGCATTGCTCATCGGCAATTGGAACATGGACGAGGAGAAGCATCATATACTCAATGAAATGCTCTTCCGCTTCGAGGCGGTGCGTTCTGCACAAGACAAGAAGTATGTGATGATGAATGCGCCAAAGAACAAGGTGGAGGAAATCATCAAGGTGTTGCCTGGCATCAAGAGTCCTACGGTCATCCCTCTTGCCGACGACCAGTGGTGCTCTATCCACACCGTGCTCGACGAGAAGAGATTCTGGGAAATCATCGGCAAACTGAAGGAATTGGGAGCACAGGGTATCCTCGTGACACCTATCGAGAAGATGATTCTGTAATAATAGATATTTAGTAATTAATAATTAGGATGGAAAATGTATGACTGGTGTCTGCCGGTTGTGCATGATACATGATAAATTAGTATTGGAATGAAGGTAATAAAGTATCCTGCAAAGGAGGAATGGAGCGAGATAGTAAAACGCCCACACCTTGACGTATCGCAGCTGAATGCTACCGTACAGGGTGTACTCGACGATGTGAAAAACCATGGCGACGAAGCCGTGAAGCGTTACGAGGAGAAGTTTGACCATGCCCATCTTGACTCTTTGGCTGTGACAGAGGCTGAGATGGAAGAGGCTGAGCAAATGGTTTCTCAAGAATTGAAAGACGCTTTGCACCTCGCCCATCATAATATTGCCGCATTCCATCAGAGCCAGAAGTTTGAGGGCAAGAAGGTTGAAACTTGTGCAGGCGTAACTTGTTGGCAAAAGAGTGTGGCTATCGAGAAGGTGGGACTCTATATCCCAGGAGGCACCGCGCCTCTGTTCAGTACGGTATTGATGTTGGCTACACCTGCCAAGATAGCTGGATGCAAGGAGATTGTGCTCTGCACTCCTCCAAACAAAGAGGGGAAGGTGAACCCAGCCATACTGATGGCTGCCAAGATTGCTGGTGTCAATAGAATATTTAAGGCTGGTGGCGTGCAGGCCATCGGAGCAATGGCTTATGGCACAGAGAGCGTACCTAAGGTGTATAAAATCTTCGGCCCGGGCAATCAGTTTGTGATGGCTGCCAAGCAGCAAGTTTCTTTGCACGATGTAGCCATTGACATGCCAGCTGGTCCTTCGGAGGTGTGCGTCATTGCCGACGAAAGCTGCAACCCTGTCTTCGTGGCTGCCGACTTGTTGTCGCAGGCGGAACATGGCTTCGACTCCCAGGTGTTCTTCATCACCACTTCCGAGAAGGTTTTGGAGGAAGTCAAGGCTGAGGTGCAAGAGCAGTTGGAGCGATTGCCACGCAAGGAAATGGCACAAACCTCGTTGGATAATTCTAAGTTTATTCTAGTGAAGGACGAGGATGAGGCCATCGAACTTTGTAATACATACGCCCCAGAGCATCTCATCATCGCTACCCAAGATTATGAGCAATTGGCGGAGAAGGTGGTGAATGCGGGTAGTGTCTTCCTCGGCAACTATGCGTGCGAGAGTGCGGGCGATTATGCCAGCGGTACAAACCACACCCTTCCAACCCATGGATATGCTTTGGCGTACAATGGCGTAAACCTCGATAGTTACAATCGCAAAATCACCTTCCAGCATCTCACAGAAGAAGGTATTCGTAACATAGGAGATGCTGTGGTGGTGATGGCGGAGAACGAGCAACTGGAGGCGCATGCCAACGCCATGAGATTGAGAGTGAACGAAGTAACGAAAGAGTAAAGCATGAAAGAATTGAAAGATTTGTGCCGAGAGAACATTTGGAACTTGGCACCTTATAGTTGCGCTAGAACGGAGTTTGCTGGCAGAAATGCCCGCGTCTTCCTCGATGCCAACGAAAATCCATATAACGATCCTTACAATCGCTACCCAGATCCTCTGCAGGTGGAGGTGAAAAAACTGGTGAGCAAGATCAAGGGAGTACCAGAGGAAAAGATTTTCTTGGGCAATGGTTCCGATGAGGCGATAGACCTGGTTTATCGCGTGTTCTGCCGCCCAGGCAAGGACAATGTGGTGGCGATTGCTCCAACCTACGGTATGTATGAGGTCTGCGCCGACATCAATGATGTGGAGTATCGTTCGGTATTGCTCGACGAGAACTTCCAGATTTCAGCCGATAAGATTATCGATGCTTGTGATGACAACACCAAGGTGGTATGGTTTTGCAGTCCTAACAACCCGACGGGCAATCACATCAATCGTGAGGCTATCGTAGAAGTACTGAGAGTGTTCGATGGAATTGTGGTGGTAGATGAGGCTTACAGTGACTTCTCCACAGAGCGTACGTTCCGTGGAGTGCTCAAACATTTCCCTAACCTCATCGTCTTGAATACGATGAGCAAGGCTTGGGGATGCGCCGCTTTGCGTCTTGGAATGGCTTTCGCCAGCAAGGAAATCATTGATATCTTCAATAAGGTGAAATATCCTTATAACATCAACCTGCTTACCCAGCAGCAAGCCATAGAGATATTAAAGAATCCATTGAAGGTGGATGAGTGGGTGAAAAACATCCTTCAGGAACGTTCCAAAGTGATGTCTGCCTTCCTCGATTTGCCTATCACTGTGAAGATATATCCTACCGATGCCAATTTCTTCTTGGTGAAGGTGACGGATGCGCAGGCCATCTATGATTATCTGGTGGCGCAAGGCATTATCGTGAGAAATCGCAACAAGGTGCAGCTTTGTGGCAACTGCCTCCGCATCACCATCGGCAACAAGACGGAGAATGCTGAGCTGTTGGGAGCGTTGCGACAGTACTAGAAATGAAATATTTAGATGAGTTACAAAACTTGTAATGAAATATTTAGATGAGTTACAAAACTTGAAATATGATATTTCGTTGAATAAT
>ERZ808240.734-NODE-734-length-41928-cov-36.855969_pt1 | contig 41928 bp, 34 predicted proteins | sample MGYA00521084_ERZ808240 | MGnify/ENA primary metagenome ERZ808240 (study PRJEB31516, sample SAMN03275571) | gut metagenome | biome: mammalia-associated habitat; material: feces | host: Papio cynocephalus | place: Kenya | collected 2012-08-06 ...
TCTTGTAGATGCGGGCTGCCCAGAGCCACTTGTCTATTCTTGCACTTTCCTTCATCCCTTTCTTAATGTTTACTTCTTTCCGAGCTTGTTAAACTGGTTCATCGTGTTGTCGATGCCAGCCAGTACAAAACTCTTGATGATTTCCACGCCTAGGTCGATGGCAGGCTGGAGCTGCTTCATCTCCTCCTCGCTGTATTTGCCCAGCACCCAGTCTATCTGTCCGCCACGCGGATAGTCGTTGCCGATGCCCATGCGCAGGCGAGCGTAGTTCTGTCCGATGAGCTGCTGGATGTGTCCCAAGCCGTTATGGCCACCATTGCTGCCGTTCGCCTTGAGGCGGAAGGCACCGAGGGGCAGGGCGAGCTCATCACTGATGACGAGCAGGCGGCTTTGGTCTATCTTCTCCTGGTTGAGCCAATAGCGCACCGCATTGCCGCTGAGGTTCATGAAGGTGGTAGGCTTCAGCAGGAAAACCTTTCTGCCCTTGAGAGTGGTCTCTGCCACGAATCCATATCGCTTATCCTCAAAATGAATATTGGACGCTTTAGCAAAAGCGTCCAATACCATAAATCCTGTGTTGTGCCTGGTTCCGGCGTACTCGTCGCCAGGGTTGCCAAGCCCACAAATCAAATATTTATCCAATGTTTGAATGTTTACTCAGGTTGTAAAAAAGTCCACGTCGTTGCGACTGATTACTCAGCGGCAGCGTCTGCGTCAGCATCAGCGTCAGCAGCAGCGAGCTGTGCGTTACGTGTCATCTTGATAGAGCAAACTACGACAGCCTTGCTTGTAGCCAACTCGAGACCCTCGAATGAGAGGTCGCCTACCTTGATGCTCTTACCGATCTTCAACGCTGTAACGTCGATGTCGAGGTGCTCAGGGATAGCCTGGTAAGGAGCTGTAACGTTGATCTTACGGATAGAGAGGTTCATACGACCACCATCGCGAACACCCTGTGCAAGACCTACCAACTTAACTGGGATACCGATAGTGATAGGCTTCTGGTCGTTCACCTCGTAGAAGTCAACGTGCAATGGAGCGTCTGTTGTTGGGTGGAACTGAATCTCCTTCATGATAGCTGTGTGGCTCTCACCGTCGATGATGAGGTTGATCACGTATACGTGAGGAGTGTAGATTACCTTACGCAACTCGCTGAATGGAACTGCGAATGACAAAGCCTCAGGAGCACCGTTCTCGCCCTTCTTCTCACCATAAAGGTTACATGGGATAAAACCTTCCTTACGCAATGTCTTAGAAGCTTTCTTGCCAAGGTCTGTACGCTTCTGACCTGTTACATTAATCTCTTTCATTTGTGTTACTCTAAATTAAGTTTGTAATTAATAAATGTGCCTTAACTCGCCATCACACGGATTAGCTTTGTCTTAAGCGGGTGCAAAATTACTACTTTTATTTGGATTGAGCAAATTTTCGGCCTCAAAATATGTTGTTGGTGCATAAAAAAGTGGGAAAATACACTTTTTAGCTTAAAAAAACAGAAAATCTTGCCCCATTTCTTGCGTATTATTTATATAATGTGTATTTTTGCAACGTATTAGGAAATTAAATAAATGAATCTTTTAAAATTATTAGAGAATGATTAATAGGGATTTGATAAGACGTAAGATTGTGCAGTTAACCTATGCATACTATCAAAACAGCAATCACAACATGGATAATGCTGAGAAGGAGTTGATGTTCAGCCTCTCCAAGTCGTATGATTTGTACAACTATATGCTGCAGCTCATCGTGGCCATCACTCAGGAGGCCCGCAAGCGATATGATGTCGAGGCGGCTCGTGCCAAGCGTGAGGGCGAGCAGGAACCTTCTTCTCGTTTCGCCATGAACCAGTTTGCTGTTCAGCTCGAAGAGAACAAGATGCTGCTCGACTGGATCGACGTGAAGAATTCCAGCTGGGACGAGGACATCGAGATGGTGCGTAAGCTCTACACCGCCATTACGTCGAGCGATCTCTATGCCGACTATATCAGCGGGGCCATTGACGAAGAGTTGAAAGACCTCAGCGACTACGACCGCGACCGTGAGGTATGGCGTCGCATCTACAAGAAGTTTATCATGAACAATGACGACATCGATGCATTCCTTGAGGAAAAGAGCCTCTATTGGAACGACGACAAGGATATCGTGGACACCTTCGTGCTGAAGACCATCAAGCGCTTCGACCCAGCCAAGAAGGCTAAGCAGGAGTTGCTGCCAGAGTATAAGGATGCCGAAGACCGTGAGTTCGCTAGCAAACTCTTCCGTGCCACCATCCTCAATGGCGAAGCCTACCAGCGCTACATGAGCGATGCCTCACGCAACTGGGATTTCTCCCGCCTTGCCTATATGGACGTGGTCATCATGCAGATAGCCATTGCCGAGCTCATTAACTTCCCTGGCATTCCTGCCACCGTGACCATCAACGAGTATGTAGACCTTGCCAAGGCTTACAGCACGCCTCGCAGTGGCGGCTATGTGAACGGTATGCTCGACAACATCACACGCTTCCTCATCCAAAGAGGAATCATCACCAAGGAACTGCCTGATCGCAAACAGAAGAATAAAGCGCAAGCAGAAAATAACGCAAATAAAGAATAAATTAAAGAAACAATTTAATACATTATTATTAAGACATGACAAATTTACTATTGCAAGCTGCTCCTGCTGGAGGTGGTAGCAGCATGAGTTTTCTCATCATGATGGTGGCTATCTTTGCCATCATGTGGTTCTTTATGATTCGCCCTCAGCAGAAGAAGCAGAAGGAGATTCGCAAGTTCCAGAACTCTCTCCAGGAGGGCTCTAAGGTCGTTACTGGCGGCGGTGTCTATGGCACAGTGAAACGTGTGAACGTTGAGGCCAATACCATCGATGTAGAGATAGCTCGTGGCGTGGTGATCACTGTGGCTAAGGGCTACGTGTTTGCTGATGCTACAAGTCAGACTCCTAATGCATAGTTTCAGAAACATATTGCATATTGTCAGAAACTTCCTGTTCAGTAGTCTGAATAAGGAGTTTCTGATTTTTTTGTTCTTTTTCGCTCTCAGCGGCATCTTCTGGTTGATGATGACGCTCAACGAGACCACCGAGAGAGAATTCAATATCCCTGTGCACTTAACCGGGGTGCCTCGCAACGCTGTCATCACGGGCGATATTCCCGACTCGGTGAACATCGTGGTGCGCGACAAGGGATTCACCCTCGTCACCTATGCCTATGGAGGCAGGTTCCGTCCGATAACATTCCGTTTTGGCAGTTATGCCGACGACGACACGGGGCGTGGGTTCGTGCCGATGGCTGATGTGCAGAAGCAGGTGCTCTCCCAGCTCTATGGGTCGAGCAAGCTGCTCTCGGTGAAGCCGGGCAAGTTTGACTTCTATTTCACCTATGGCGCCAGCAAGAAAGTGCCTGTGGTGTTCCGGGGCAGGATTACCACCAACAAGAGCTACTATCTCGCCCATACCGAGTTCTTGCCTAGCATGGTGACGGTATACGCCAACAAGCGGCAGCTCGACCAGTTGAAATCGGTGGAGATTGAGCCGTTCACCATGCGCAATCTACAGGATACCATCCATCGCAACGTATACATCAAGAAGATACGTGGCATGAAGATTGTGCCCCAGATGGTGCGATTGGCGGTTTATCCAGATGTGCTCACCGAGGAGTCTATCGACGTGCCTATCACCGCCATCAATATGCCGCCCAACATGGTGTTGCGCACCTTCCCTTCGCGTGTGGCTGTGAGGTTCACCATCGGTGCCAGCCTCTTCCGCACCATCAAGGAGAGCCAGTTCCGTGTGGTGGTCGACTACAACGAACTCTCTGCCAATCCTTCCGACAAGTGCCATCTGCAATTGCGCAGTGTGCCACGCTCGGTGAGCAAGGCTAGGCTGGACATCGATATGGTAGACTATCTGCTGGAACAGCAATAGAGAGTAACGGCAACAGGGATGGGATATTTTAGAATCTTGGAATTTTGGAATTTTGAAATTTTCGAAGAGAGAAGAGATATGAAGATAGCGATTACTGGAGGCATCGGTAGCGGCAAGAGCTATGTGTGCCGAGAGTTGGGCAGCCATGGCATCCAGGTCTATGATTGCGATGCCGGGGCTAAGCGACTCATGCGCTCCGATGGCGACTTGCAGGCGGCGCTCAGCCGTTTGGTGGGCGAGGAAGTGTATGTAGACGGCGTGCTTCAGAAGCCAGTGCTGGCCAAGTTTCTCTTGGCGAGCGAAGCCAACAAGCAAGCTATCAACGATGTGGTTCATCCTGCCGTGGCTCGCGATTTTGAACAGAGCGATTGCGACTGGCTGGAGAGTGCCATCCTCTTCGACAGTGGATTCTACAAGCGCACCCATTTCGACTATGTGGTGTGTGTCACGGCTCCCGTGCCAGTTCGCCTGGAGCGTATCATGCTGCGCGACCACATCTCTCGCGAGAAAGCGCAGCAGTGGATAGATGCCGTGATGCCTCAGGAAGAACTGGTGGCTCGCTCCGATTTCGAGATAGTGAACGACGGGGTGAGAGACGTGAAAGCGCAGATAGGGGCACTATTGGGAAAATTGAATAATAAGAACGAGAAAATTAAATCATAAATAATAGAATAAACAATTAAAATAGAATAAGAAGACAACAATGGAAACAATTCTTTCAATTGCAGGCAAGCCAGGCCTTTACAAACTGGTATCTAGAGGTAACAGAAACTTGATTGTCGAGACTCTCGACGAGACTCACAAGCGTGTGCCAGCTTTCGCCACCGACCGTGTGACAAGCCTTGGCGACATCGCTATGTATACAGATGCTGACGAGGTGCCACTATGGGAGGTGCTCGACAGCGTAAGCAAGAAGGAGAATGGCAAGCCAAGCGAGTTCAACTACAAAAAGGCTCCTGCCGACGAGCTCCACGCTTACTTCGCAGAGGTTCTTCCTAACTACGATCGCGACCGTGTGCACGACAGCGACATCAAGAAGCTCCTCCAGTGGTACAACATCCTCGCCAAGTACGGCATCACCGATTTCAAGGCTACTCTTGCTCCTACACAGGGTGAGAATGTAGATGATCGTGCTGAGCAGGCATAAATAAAAAAAAGCTCCCATCAATTGGCGGGAGCTTTTTTTATTTATGCCTTTTCCATCTTCTTCACCTCTCTTACGAATCGCTGCCAATATAGCACGCCAGCGATGGTGAGTCCGAACGGGAAGGCGATCCAGATGCCCTGGATGCCGAGATGGCAAGGGAATCCGAGCGTATACCCCAGGGGCAGGGAAATTACAAAGTAGGCGATGAAGGCATACGTTACCATCGGCTTGACGCAGGCGATGCCTCGGAGGGCGTTGGCGAAGGTATATTGCAATCCGTCGCCAAACTGATACACCATCATCCAGACGATGAGCATCGCCACGTTCTGCTGCACCTCCACATTGTCGTTGAACCATCCACCTATTTGGTGGCGCAAGAGGAACACCGGGATGCCCATCAGCGTGGAGAACATCAAGGCTAGTCGCCATCCGTCGTAAGCGTTGCGGCGAACTGCATGGAAGTCCTTCTGCCCCACGAAGTGGCTCACTCTTATCGCCATCGCCGCCGCCATGCCCGAAAGTGAGAGGTAGAAGAGTTGCGACAGGGTAATCATCACCTGGTGGGAAGCCAAAGGAATGGTGCCTAGCCAGCCCACCATCACGCAACTCAGCGTGAACGCCGCCGATTCCATCGCCAACTGCAATGCCACAGGCCATCCCAGGCGGTTCATCTCTCGGAAATCAGCCATGTTGGTGTGGCTCTGGACGATGTCTGTGCGATACTGCTGGAACTTTTTCCTGCCCATCACCACGCCTATCATCGCCCCCGCCATCAGGATGCGGGAGAAGAGGGTGGAGAGACCGGCTCCTGTCAATCCCAACTCAGGGAAAGGCCCCACGCCATAGATGAGCATCCAGTTGCCCAGGATGTTGGCGATGTTTCCGGCTATCATCACCCACATAGCCACCTTGGTATGGGCGATTCCGTCGAGGAATTGCTTCATCGTGTTGAACACGCCCATGAAGAGCACGGAGATGAGGTTGACGATGAAGTAAGGGCGGATGAGCGCCAACAGTTCCTCTGGCTGCCCGATGTGGGCGAGGTTGAGGTAAAGGATTACGAGGGCAACAGAAAAAATGCAGCCCACCATCATGTTTGCCACGAAGGAGTTTCTCACCTTTTGTCCGATTTCGTCGGTTCGCTCCATGCCGTAGAGCTTGCCGATGATAGGGGTGAGACCGTAGGAGAATCCCATGTAGGAGATAAACACCAGTCCGAAGATGTTGTTCACCAGTCCTGCCGCCGCCAGTTCCTGTGTGCTGTGGTGTCCTATCATGAGTGTGTCGGCGAAGCCCAGGATGATGGTGCCGAGCTGTCCTATAATAATAGGTATACCGATGGAGAGGAGCTCTCGATAGTGATGTTTCTTTGCAATGGTTGTTCTGTTATTCATAACTATATACGTATTCTTGACTATAAAGTGCGCTTGAAATAAGCATTCTCGATTAAAAATCGTGCAAAGATACAACATTTCGGTGAGAAAACCAAATATTCGATGTATTTTTGTTTTATCTGCCTTGATATATTTTCCCAAACCGATTCTTTTTTGTATTTTTGCAGTCGAATGGCAGAAAGAGTGTACATAACGGCAGCGCAATTTGAAGGCATCTTCAAGGAAATGCACCTTCAGTTGTTTTATTTAGCTTATGACATCGTGGGCGACAAGCAGGTGGCTCAGGATGTGGTAAGCGAGGTCTTTATGTCTCTTTGGAATAGACATCGGGATGTGGCTTTCTCTAAGTTGAAAGGCTATCTCTACGTGAGCGTTCGCAATAAGTCGCTCGACTGGTATCGGCGCAATGCCTCGGTCAAGACGATTCCCTTGGAAGATATGAAAAATCTGGTGGACAGCGGCGATTCCTGGGAGCAGCGGGAGGAACGCATCAGGAAGATAGAACGAGAGTTGGCTCGGATGCCGGAGAAGACGAGGCTGATATTCGACCTCTGCTATCGAAAGCGAAAATCGTATAAGGAAGCAGCTGAGATAGTGGGTATTTCTTCAGAAGGCATCAAGAAGCATTTGCAGCGAGCCTTGAAGGAATTGAGGAGCAAGCTAAGGAATGAGGAATGATTTGGCAGAGAAAATGAGATTGATTTCTTGTCCCCATTTCCCGATATAAACGTCTTAATAATAGAAGATTAAAGCAATGAACAGAGATAAAGACATATTGAATGAAGAATGGCAGGATGCCGAGGCTTCCATTCAGGAAGAAGGGGAGATACGTAGTGCCCTGAACAGAATGGATGTGGAGGCTCCCGATACAGAGATGGCTTGGAAGGCATTGAGCGAACAGCTCAATCTGGAGGACGAAAAGCCAGCTCCGGTTCGTCGTGTCTCTATGTCGGTAGTATTAAAGGCTGCGATTTCTGTGGCAGCCGCCGTGCTCGTTGCGTTCTTGCTGGTGAAGGGGATAGGGAGAGGCAACATGCCCGATGCTGATGCGCCGGGACCTTTGGCTCATACCGCTATCGCCCAGAGCCCTCAAGATTCCGCTTCGGGTAAGTCCCCTATATATAATAAGGTGGGCGATGAGGCTTCTGCGTCTGCCTCCTCTTCTGAAGGGCAAGAACTGCTGAGTGCCGAGACGGGCAGGGGCAATAGCAAGCAGTTGGTGTTGAGCGATGGCACCAAGGTATGGCTCAATGCCGAGAGCACCTTGCTCTATCCCAAGCATTTCTCCAAGACCGAAAGAAGAGTGCATCTGTCTGGCGAAGCCTATTTCGAGGTGATGCACAACAAGAAATGTCCTTTCATCGTGGAGACGGCTTCGCTTGTAGCCACCGACCTAGGTACCGCCTTCGATGTGAAGGCTTACCAAGGCAAGGCTGCCCAGCTGATATTGGTTTCGGGCAAGGTGGCTGTCTGCAAGAGGGGAGATGAGGCTTCGCCTATCCTGATGAAGCCCGACGAGATGGCTACCTTGGAGGGAGGCAACATCAAGGTGTCGGCGGTAGATACCTATCCTTTGATACAATGGAAGAATGGCTTGTTCTATTTCCATCATGCCCCGTTGCTGGAGGTGATGAAGGAGATAGGCAGATGGTATCATGTCAATGTGGTGTTCGAGAACAAGACCTGTCTCAACACGCAGGTTCATTTTGTGGCGGAGCGCAGTGCTACGCTGGATGACATCGTGAAGCAGCTCAATGAAATAGAGGGTGTGAACGTGGACAAGTCGAATAACGAGATTATTGTAAAATAAAGAATAAATATGCATTATTTATGCGGAAATAAAAGAAAATAACGCTTTTTGAAAGTTTTTTTGCGAATTTCCTGGCTTTTTGTGTCCCCGTTTGTCCTTTCTTGCGTCTTTACTAGCAAGAGAGAACAAACATTATTATTGGTTCATAAACATGAAAGTTATGGAAAAAGAACTTAGAAAGAAATGCTTTTCGGGGCTATTCTTGTCGCTTTTCGCCCTCCAGGTAGCGGCGCAAGGCAACAATATCACCTTGAAATGCGACCAGGCTTCATTGCCTTCCACTTTGTATCAGGTAGAGAGATTGTCGGGCTATTACAAAGTGAACTACAATTATGACTTATTGAAGGACTACAAGGTGTCTGCCGACATCAAGGGTTTGCCTGCTCCCAAGGCGATAGAAGTCTTGTTGGCTTCCACCCCTTACACGGTTCAGGTGGATGGTTCCCGTATCATGATTGTTCGCAAGAGCAAGCAGACTGATGCGGAACGACGCAAGGTGAGCGGACAGATACTGGATACCTACGGCAATCCCTTGATAGGAGTGTCGGTCAAGGTGGTTGGCTCCAAGAAAGGGGCGGTGACCGATGATAATGGTGAGTATTCTATGGAGGGCATTCCAGAGGATGCTAAGTTGGAATATGCCTATATCGGCATGAAGACTTTTCAGCGCAAGGCTAGTTACAAGCATGTCACCATCATCATGGAGGATGATTCCAAACTGCTTAATGATGTCGTGGTGACAGGTTACCAGACGCTAAAGAAGGAGAACGCAACAGGTGCCTTCCAGGTGATTTCTTCCAAAGATATCAATGATAGATATATGTCTGATCTTCAGCAGAGCTTGGAGGGAAAAATTGCCGGATTGGTGAATTATGATAATGGTAATACGAGCGGACTTACCATTCGTGGTGTCAGCAGTCTGAAAGCCAGTACCAGCCCGCTTATCGTGGTGGATGGTCTGCCTATCAATGGCACCTTGGATGATGTCAACAAGTATGAGGTCGATAAGATTACTGTATTGAAGGATGCAGCCGCAGCCGCCATCTATGGTGCCAGGGCATCGAATGGCGTTATTGTCATCACTACCAAGAAGGCGCAGACAGAAAAGCTTTCCATCGACTTCAATGCAGATGTTACGACAACCAATAAGTTGGATTATGGCTCGTTGGACTATTGTAATGCATCGGAACTGATGGAACTGGAGCAGTATAACTTCGATTGGATGACCAAGCGTCCTGAAGCCATCAATTATCTGCTGAAGCAATATGACAAGCGAGGCCGACTCATGGCACCTATTACCCAGCTGATGGTGAGGCATTATAAAGGTGAAATCTCTGATGCAGAATACAACAGCACCATCCAGCAATGGGGGCAGAACGATTATCAGAAAGAATGGCAAGACCTGATGTTGCACAATCGCTTGCAGCAACAGTATAATCTCTCGGTCAGAACCAAGGGTAAGTATCTCAACTCTAGCATTATCGTGGATTGGCATGGAGATTACACCAATATGAAAAGTCAATTCGACAATACCCTTTCCATGCAGTATGTAGGCAAACTGGATGCAGCCAAATGGCTTGACATGGACTTTGGCGTAACCCTGAACAATACACGCTCCAAGAATCATACCAGCGAAATCGGAGAATACAATAAGATTACCGATTTCTATCCTTATCAGAGCATGTACAATGCAGATGGCACACCTGCTCGTCTGCGTGCAGGCGTGGCATTGGATGAGCCTTCCCTGTCGGATGCATCCTTGGGGTTGAAGGACGAAGGCTTCTCGCCCGTCAACGAACTCTTCTTGAATTACGAGAAGAGCCGTGAGACTTATACCCGTTCTTACATTCATGCCAACCTAAAGCCTATCGATGGATTAAAGTTGAGTGGTATGTTCCAGTATGAGGACATCAGCGGCAGAAGCGAGAAATTGCTTGATGGGGATAGCTACATCCAGCGTCATTACTACAATCTTTTTACCTATAAGGGCAAGCACTATATCCCTGAGGGTGGTTGTATGACTGTCAACAGTAACGAGGGCAATTACCTCACCTTCCGTGCTCAAGCTACTTATGATAAGACCTTTGCCGAAAAGCATGCTGTGAGTGCTATCGCTGGTTATGAATACAGGCAGACCTTCAGCCGCAGCACCTACAACCAGATGTGGGGGTACGATGAGCAGACCCTCACCAATAGCACGGGACTCATTGATTTCTCAACATTGGGTACATTGAAATCCACCGATCTAGGAACGCTCTATTCGCCAGAGTATTATTTCTCTGCGAGCGACGTGGCTGGTAGCACCCATATAAAGCATCGCTACAAGTCATATTATGCCACCGCCAACTATACTTACGATTCACGCTATTCGCTGAGTGCTAGCTATCGTGTTGACAAGGCCGACTTGTTTGGTGCCGACCCTAAGTTCCGCAGCCGTCCGTTGTGGTCTGTAGGTCTAGGTTGGAACCTCAACAAGGAGGCATTCCTCAAGGATGCCAAGTGGCTCGATATGCTGAAGATGAGATTCAGCTATGGTGTTACGGGAAACATCAATTCCAACTATTCCTCATATCTTACCGCTAAGATTCGTACCAATTCCATCACCGGCGTGAAGAAGGCAACCCTGAACACGCCGCCTAATGATCAGTTGCGCTGGGAGAAGACAACCTCTTGGGACTGGGGATTCGATTTCTCCGTGCTCAATCATCGACTCACAGGTTCGTTCGACCTTTACCATAAGAAGAGTAGTGATGTGCTGGCAAATATCGACCTAGACCCAACCACCGGATGGTCTAGCCTCTATACCAACAATGCCGAGACCTTGAATAAGGGATTGGAGCTCCAGTTGAGTGCCGAGATATTGAAGGCTAAGTCGCGCGACGACATCGGCTTGAGTCTCGATATGACCTTGGCGCACAATAAAAACAAAATATTGAAGCTCCATCATGTGCCAACCAGTGGTTTGTATGCTTTGGAGTCATTCCACGAGGGCGACCCTGTCAACAGCCTTTATTCCTTCGCCTTCGATCATTTCGAGACCGATGAGGATGGATACCAGCAGCTGTATTGGAAGAAAGCCGATGGCACCGTGTCGAATGATGACATCTACAACTCTACCTTTACGGTGGATGATGTGAAGTATTGTGGCTCCCTAGACCCAACATGGACAGGTTCTTTCACGCCAACCATCACTTGGAAGGGATTCTCTTTGAGCGGTTCGTTCGTATGGTATGCAGGACACTATTTCCGTTCGAGCGTGGATGAATGGAGCACCCGAACTTCTTACTCCTATAGTGCAGCCACACCTCGTGCTTACCTCAACTATTGGAGGACCTCGGAGAGCGAGCGCCAAAACATGTTGGGCAATGGATACATGAATCATGATATGTATGTACCTTATTATAATATGTACTATTGCGACCAGACGGTAGACCACGCTGACTATATGAAGCTTCGCACGTTGACTTTGGGGTATCGTTTTGCTCCAAATGTTTGCAAGGCTTTGAGAATTCAGGGCTTGTCACTCCGTCTGCAGATGACCAATGTGCTCACATGGGTGCGCAATAAGAAAGGTATCGACCCTGAGCGTGTGAGCCCTATCGAAGGTACGGTAAGCCCTAAGATACCAAAGAGCTATACATTGAGTTTGAACGTTAATTTCTAAAATGCTGAACATAATGAATATCACAAACATAATTAAATCGAAAGGGGTATGTCTCGGTTTGCTCGCCACAAGCCTGTTGGTGAGTTCTTGTGGCGACCTCGACATCGTACCCGAAGGTAAGACTACTCTGGAGAAAACATCGGAACTAGAGTTGCTCCTCAATCAGAAGGAATTATACGACGACCCTAACGAATTTCTTGGGATTGTAGTCAATGAGACCTATGGCAAGGAATTTACTACGGTGGAGAGCCAGTTGCGCACCAACAACACTTTGAAGTATGCCTATCTCTCGTACGATGAGAGCGTGGACAGAGCCAAGCTCAACACCAAGGACAATTTCTATACCAATGTCTACAGCGAGATTAATACGATGAATGTTTTGCTTTCGAAGATAGACGGAGCCAGTGGCAATGACAACCTCAAGCCTGCCATTAAGGCTGAGGCCCAGATAACGAGAGCCTACTACCTCTTTCTGGTTGCCAATATCTACGCCAAGCAGTATGATGAGGCTACAATCGATAGCGAGAACGGTATCGCTTACCCTACGGATGCTGCGATAGAAAGCAAGCCACAGTTGCCATTGAAGGAATGTTACGAGAAGATGTTGGAGGATTGCAGTGACGAAAACATCGCTGCGCTCTATGACAACAACAACATCAATCGTATCACCAAGTGTGGTGGTAATGCCATCAAGGCGATGATTCTCTTCCAAATGAAAAAGTATTCCGATGCTCTGCCATACGCTCTGAAAGCCTTGCAATATAACAACAAGATAGAGGATAGAAGTTCGGTGTTAGAGCGTGGAAGCTGGAAGCTACTGCCTAATGATGGCAATATGATTCTCTATATATCCCCGATGCTCGATAGCTGGGATTATCCTTCTAGCGAGCAGTTGAGCCTGGAAACAGTCTCTCTCTTCGAGGAGGGTGATTATGTGAGAGACCATTCTGATTATTGGGATGCTGAGTATGGCGAATCAGACTCTGGCATTCCGGGCTGTCTGGAGGCTTATGGCTACGAGGCATACTGTACTCCTTGGGGATTCACTGTGGAGGATGTGATGTATATGGCAGCCGAATGCTATATTCGCACGGGCAAGATACAGGAAGGTCTTGACTTGGTCAATAAGGTGCGCAAGAATCGCATCGACACCGAGCATTACCAGCCATTCTCGGCATCGACAGAGAAAGAGGCGATGGCATTGTTGCAGCGTGCCAAGTTCATCGAGTGTATCGGCAGCTACATCAACTTCTTCGACCGCAAGCGTTGGAACACGGAGGCAGACTATAAGAAGACCATCATCCGTGACTTGGGCGAGCTAGGCAAGTTCTCCATCGCTCCCGATAGCAAACTTTGGGTATGGCCTTTCCCTCTGCGTGTGATGCAGAACAATTCTAGCTTTAAGCAGAATTATGAATAGAATATAAAGTGCAGATTCCTGAAAATATAATATTAGATAAAATAAGTTTTAGACGATAATACAACATTAGAAAATGAATAATATAATCAAATCTCTCTCTCTCCTAAGTATCATTTGGGCAAGTTCGGCTATTCATGCCGACGCCCAAATGGTCAAGGGAGTTATCGCAGACACAACTTTAAGCAAGCGTGCCTATATCGTTTACAATCCCGAAAAAGGTGGAAGTCAATTTGATGGCGTGGAGACCAAGTTGGAAGTAGATGCCAAGGGACAGTTTACTTTTGACGCCAAAAAGTTGGGCGATCGCACCTTCTGTCCTGCTTTCTTGTATTTGGGTGATAATTCTGAGCATCAATTTATGCTCACGCCAGGCAGCACGCTCAATATAAAGGTGAACAAGAAGGATGGAAAACCTCAGGTTTCTTTTTCGGGAAAGTATGCGGATGCTTCCTATTTTATGAAGCATTATGGAGAAGGTTACGATTTTGACTTGTTCTTTCCATACGGAGGCAAGCCCGACCTTCTCAAAGGGCAAGATCGAAAGCAAGTGTTGGAAGAAAAATACCAGGCGCTTGTCAAGGAGGTGAAGAAGGTGAAGAATGAGGAACTTCGACAGTTTCTAACCCAACTCAATGAGGATGGCCATAACAATTTTCTCTTGCGTCTGCTCCCGAAGGGAAGTTCGGAAAAGAAAGAACTGTTATCAAAGGTAGATGTAAACAATTGGATAGGGCTCTACAATTATCTGCCACAATGGAAGATAAGTGCAAGCGTGGATGCCAAGCTTGATTCTCTCTTTGGTCATGATATGACGGAGCATGGATTGGCTTATCTCAAGCTTGTGAAAGAGAAGGTTACCGATCCCGTAGTACGCCACGCCCTGCTAGATGAATGCGCCAGCGAGACTTTGAATTATGGCAAGGACTTTGCCGACATTGATCGCTTCTGGAAACCTTATTGCGAGATGGCTGCTTCTGATTCTTCTCTCATCAATAAATATGCTAACAAGGTAGCTGCCATCAAGAGAATCAAGAAAGGAAAGATGGCTCCCGACTTCACTTTTAGCGACCGTGATGGTAAGGGGTATCGCTTGTCAGATATGCGAGGCAAGGTGGTTTACATCGATTGCTGGGCTACCTGGTGCGGACCTTGCTGCAAGGAGATACCTTTCTTAGAGAAGCGAGTGGCAGAATACAAGGGCAACGACAAGGTGCGTTTCATCAGTATTTCGTTGGATAACAACAAGCAGGCTTGGCTCAAGAAGCTTGATAAGGATAAGCCTGAGTGGGAGCAGTTTATCGTAAGCAAGGAGGAGCATAAGGCTCTCTCCAAGGCATACGGCATTACCGGCATCCCTCGTTTCCTCATCATCAATGCCGATGGCACCATAGCCGATGGCGACGCCTTTCGCCCAAGCGAGGAAAACTTCCATGAGAAGCTGGATGCCATCCTGAATAAATAAAAAAAGAAAGTTTTTTCTTGATTTTGCTACCATTGCTACCACACTGCCTATTATTTATTTGATTATCAATAGGTTAAGGTGTGGTAGCAATGGTATTTTTACTTCCACTTGCTGTCACTTGCTTCCACCTTCTTCCATCTCCTTCCACCTCCTGCCATTATCGATAATCTTAGCTTTTCACCCATATTTTATGGCTTCCATTTCCGCTGCTTTTAATCGGCGAGTCTTCTTTTTCGCAGATTTTCTTCAAGTCTCTGGAGGCCATCGAGCGGCTCAGGCCATTGGTGTAGGCGTAGTCGGCGAGGGTGATGAAGCCCTTCTTCTCAATGATGTTGATGGCACGCTGGATGCGTTCCTCCTCGCTGTAGGCGGTCTTGGAAATCTTCTGCACCTCGCCCTCTATGCGCCTCAAGTCTACTTTTCGCTTGAGCTTTTCCAGGAGCTCTGCGTCCACCTTGTAGTTCACGTCCTTCACCGCCACTTTGCGGTAGAGCATCTTGTCATCGTCGCCCTGCATCTCGTTCGGCTTGTTGTCGGTGAAGCCGATGCTGAGCGAGAAGGTGCCCAGTCCGTCTAGCTTTACGTTGTATCCCATGTCCATCATGTGTACCAAGAAGTCGGACAAGTCGTCAAGCACCGTTCTTACGAGGCTTGAGGAGTAAGCGGGGTTATAAGCATGCATCTTCTCGCACACTTCGTCTGTGGAGAGGGTGCGGTGGGTTTCCACCTTGGGATAAACGATGCGCTTGCCTGAGTTGTTCAGGTTTGGCATTTCTTGAAGTTTGTAATTGGCCATGGTCCTTATTTTTTAGTCGTTTGTTTTTTGTTTCTAGCTGGGTTGGATAAGCATTTCTGTTTCCTTCCAATTTTATTTATGCCAGTTTGGATTTTTCTGTTATGCTGGCAGATAATTCCGTTGCAAGCTTTGAGATGTATATTTCAAGCCTTGGAATGTGCGTTTCAAACCTTGGGATGTGCGTTTCAAGCTTTGCAACAGAAAATATTACGGTGCAAAGATACATCTATCTCCCGGAATACGCAAATATTTGGGGAGAAATCTACTAAATTTCTTGGAGATATAGAATAAAAAGCATAACTTTGCAGTAGAATTAAAAAAGTGAGGCAATATGGCAAGAAGATTATATCCTATAGGAATTCAAACATTTGAACGTATCCGGGTGGAGGATAAGTTCTATGTAGACAAGACGGAATATGTATATCGTATGACTCATACGGATGGTACTTATTTCTTCTTGAGTCGTCCACGCCGTTTTGGCAAATCGTTGTTGGTATCTACCTTCCGAAGTTATTTCGAGGGAAAGAAAGAGCTCTTCGACGGACTTGCCCTCTCTCGCTTGGAGAAGGAATGGGAAGAATACCCTGTGCTTCATTTCAGCATGGCGGGCGGCAAGCACATGGAGAAAGAGCAACTGGTGCGTTATCTTCTTTTCATCCTAAAAGAAAACGAGAAACGCTTCGGCGTGGAATGTGATTCTCCTGACCCAAATGTGAGATTGCTTAACCTGATAAACTCGGTGAACGATAAGACTGGTAAACAAGTAGTGGTACTCATCGATGAGTATGACGCACCTTTGCTGGATGTGGCTCACGATGAAGATAGTCTTGTCATCCTTCGTGATACGATGCGCAACTTTTATTCGCCTTTGAAGGATTGCGAACCATTGCTGCGATTCGTGTTCCTGACGGGTATCACCAAGTTCTCCCAACTCAGCATCTTCAGTGAGCTGAATAATATCAAGAATGTAAGTATGGACGAACCCTACGCAGGCATTTGTGGCATTACCAAGGAAGAGCTGTTGACCCAAATGGGTACTGATATTGATGAACTGGCAGAACATTTGGACCTGAGTAGGGAAGAGACCATTCAAGAACTGCAGAATCATTATGATGGCTATCATTTTAGTTGGCCATCGCCAGATGTGTTCAATCCTTACAGTTTGCTGAATTGCTTTGCGGATGGAGAGATTGATGACTATTGGTTTGGCTCAGGCACCCCGACCTACCTCATCAACATGATGCGAAAGTACGAGTTCTTGCCTTCGGATTTAGGAGAGACTACCTATGCTGGCAAGAAAGATTTCGATGCAGCCACGGAAACAATGACTACCATCATGCCGTTGCTGTATCAGAGCGGCTACATGACTATCAAGGGATATGACAAGATGAGCAGGCTCTATGAGCTAGCCTTGCCTAACCAGGAGATAAAGGTAGGCTTGTTTGGGTGTCTGTTGCCACACTATCTGGAGCGTCACACCACCAATGGCAATACTTGCATCGCCCGAATGTCGGTTTTGATACGTCAGGGCAACATGGAGGGAGCGTTGCTATTGCTGAAGGATTTCTTGGAGACAGTGCCTTATTGCGACAACACTTATTATGAGGGGCATTACCAGCAGATGTTTTACATCATCTTCGCCCTGCTCACCAACTATAGCATCATCGTGGAACCGCATACAGCCAAGGGACGCTTGGACGTGATGATGGAGACCAAGGATGCAATCTATGTGATGGAGATGAAATTCAATAAGTCGGCTAAGGAGGCTTTGGATCAAATCAATGACCGAAAATATGCCGAGAACTTCGCTCAGCGTGGCAAGCCTGTTACCAAGATTGGACTCAACTTCACACAGAAGGATGGGGTGAGCAGCCTAGATTGGCAGATGTGATAAAGCCAATTGCAAGAGAACTTATAGTGCAAGTGTTATGTGATTTGAATGAATAGGGGGCGACCCTTGATCAAGGGTCGCCCTATTTGATGTTATATTTCGCTTTGCGTTAAATAAATCTAAGAGAAGGAAGAAAGTAGTCTTTTTGGGTAGTGTTTATCTGTAGAAAAGTGTATCTTTGCAAGTGGATACATCCCCCCTTCTGCTACAAAGAAGAGAGTAATAGTATATATGTGGTTCTTTTTTGTCGTTTTCTGCTTCATTTTTTGTTCAAGTCGGATAAAAAGACTACCTTTGTAGTCGGAATCAGAAATAATAAAAATTGATATACAATGAAGAATTGTCCTTTTTGTGGAGAACAGATACAAGATACGGCGCATAAGTGCCGTTTTTGTGGTGAATGGATTGATAAGCAATGTCCTGAATGTGGAAACTGGAGCAGGTTTAATGTTGCGGTGTGTCCGGAGTGCGGCTATCCTTTTAAGGGGGAATCAAATGCCCAAAAAGAGGAAAGCGTGGAGTTGCCGAGGAAAGAAGAAACCGTTTCTGGACCAATCGGGGAAGTCAAACCCGAAGATGCTGAGCAGGTTGTAGCTGAAACAGCAGAGCAGGTTGCGACTGAATCTGCAGAGCAGGTTGCGACTAATGCTGCTGAAGAAGACAAGGGCTGCAAAAATTCTCTTCGATTGAAGGGATGGCTATATAGGGGGCTTTCCTATATTGCTGTGGTTACTAGTTGCTTTGCGGTAGTAGCCTTGGCGCTTGAAATGTTTAAGTACAAAACATCCATAGATGAAGAGGAAGAAAAGGTATTTACGGCAATTATCGCTGCTTCGTTGTTGGCATCTGGAGGATTGTTGTTTCTCTTGAAACGAAGATTTGAAAAACCGGTGTCTGTAGCTTTGGATTGGGTGGCTAGTTTGTATGTCCTCACTGCGATAACAGGATATGTGGATGTCAGTAAATGGATAATGTTTGCATTGTTGGTGGGGCACGGTGTCACTAGGGGTGCGGCGGCTTACTCGTTGCTCAATAGAAATCAGGCAAATGCTACCAAGGACAGTTCTTATCTAGGTCGCCTATGGGGGGTGGAGACTGCGGCTTTGTTGCTGCTTGCTTGCGTGATATTCTTCATTCCCCAAAACGATATGAACATGGGCTTTTTGTTTCTTGTAATTTTGTTTGCCTGGCCTATTGCTACGATTTTAGAGGTCGGGCTGGCAGAGAAGATTTTGTCTGCCCGTGAGGACTATGGCGTGTTGATATCATTGTTTTACGTTTTGCTGTTAGGTATTGCTGCTTTTGCTAGAGCATATTGGCATTGATTTTAAATATTATTTTATGAAGAAGATACTATTATGGTTAGTCATGGCGTTGTTGCTGGTAAGTTGCAGTGAGAAAACGCCGCAGGAACTGTTTGATAGTTCCAAGTCGGGAGTCGTGTTGATAATCAATAAGTTCTATTATCGCATGAAATTGCCAAATGGTAATTTCGTCTATTTCACGGGCATTGACGATGATGGGTCGCTCAAGGACATGTGTACCGAGTATAAGGATATCAAGGACAAGTGTCAAATCTTGTCGGGCACAGGTTTCTTTATCGATGAACAAGGCTCTCTGCTCACCAATCGCCATGTGGCACAGCCAGAGATAGACAAGGAGGCTGTAAAGAATGGTTTCAACCAGATGATATCCTCCTTGCGAGCCTATTATGCCGAGCAAATGTCGGAGATGTCGCAGTATTACCAGGTTTTGGAAAACCAGAAAGGCGATTGCTATGCATACGATGAGGATGGTGAGAGCTATGAGGATACAGAAAAATTGCAAGAGATAGAATCGCAGCAGAGCGAACTGGAGGAACAGTTTGATAAGGTGAAGGCGGTTAAGGAGGCTCTCATGGAGAATGTATCCATGGATGAACTTCAGATTACTCCTGTGTGTGAAATTGGAATAGCCTACAACGGCACTCACGTAAGCTCATATTCAGAAGTGCTACAGAGAAATCCTTGCGCCGTGGTGAAGGTGTCTGGCAAGGAGAACGTCGACTTGGCGCTTATCCAACTCAAGGATAGAGTGACTCCAAACGATTGCCATGTATTCAAGACGGATGGAAGTGCGAATCTGAGCATGGCGGAAGAGCTGAAGGAAAAATTCAGTTCTCACGATGACAAGACGCTGCAGATAGACCAGGAGCTATACATGATAGGTTATAATGCCGGTCCTACATTGGCCAATACTCAACAGGGAATTCAGGTGCAGATGACCAGCGGAAAGGTTACCCAACTTCCTGATGGCGAGAGAGTGCTTTATAGCATTCCTACGGTTCAGGGTTCGAGCGGCAGTCCTGTGATAGATGCCAAGGGACGCTTGGTGGCAGTTAATTTCGCCAAGTTGATAGGTAGTGATAATTTCAACTTCGGAATACCATTGGCAAGGGTAGAGGAATTCTTGAAATGAGAAAAGTGCAAAACTAAAAAATGAAGAAAATTGCATTCTTGCTGCTTATGGCAGCTCAGACATTGATGGGGCAGGCTCAGAAGAAGCTCATCGCCCTCAGTTTCGATGACGGTCCGAACACAACGACCACCGTCCACATGCTCAATGTGCTGAAGAAGCACGGTGTGAAGGCATCTTTCTTCGTGATAGGCAAGAATATCACGGAGGAGAGTGCCAAGGTGATGAAACGTGCCCACGATGAGGGACACGACATAGAGAATCACAGTCTCACCCATAGTGCGATGTCGCAACTCACGCCGGATTCCATCCGCAAAGAGGTGGCATCTACATCGTCATTGGTGAAACGTTATGTGGGCAAGGCTCCTCGCTTTTTCCGTCCGCCATATATCAATGTAGACCAGAAAATGTATGACAACATCAAGCTAGGTTTTATTTGTGGCGAGGGATGCGAGGACTGGGTTGACTCCATCTCCGTGGATGAGCGAGTGAAGCGCATCACGGCGAGTGCCAGGGACGGTCTCATCTATCTGCTCCATGATTTCGAGGGCAATGAGCAAACGGTAGCAGCAGTAGACCGTATCATTCCCATCCTGAAGAAGGAAGGCTACCATTTCGTCACCGTTCCCGAGCTGTTCAAGTTGAAGGGAGTGAAACCCAAGAGAAATGTGATTTACACCGATGTGATGAAGCCGGAGCATGTCATTAAGTAGAATGATGATGGAATGAGGGATGTTTTTCAGGAAAAAGTCAGAGAAAAAGTGGCTCGTTTCAAATAAAATTCTTATCTTTGTCGAATTAAACAATAACATGGTATGAACGTAAGGGAGCAAATACTGTCAAAACTGCGGCTGAAGGAAGATGCTGAGATCGAGCATAAGTCGGCGAAGGGAGGATTCCCCCAGTCGTTTTGGAGTACTTTTTCTGCATTCGCCAATACCGATGAAGGAACCATCGTGTTGGGAGTGAAGGAGAGGAACGGGAGTGGTGCCGATGTCATAGCCAAGGGATGGCTGGACAATGGCTGGAAGCATCTGCCGACGATAAAATTACCGATAACCCCTCAAGTACCCCACAAGTACCCCTCAAGTACCCCTCAAGTACAAGATTTGATGATAGTACTAGAAGGATGCGAGTTGTCTGTTAAGGAAATGATGGAGAAACTTCATCTAAAGGATAGAAAGAACTTTATGAGCAGTTATCTTATACCAGCATTGGAGGCTGGACTTGTTGTGATGAAGTATCCCAATCAGCCGAAGCATCCGAAACAACGTTATTTGTTGGCTATAATTGGCAATAAATAGAAAATCATCGAGTGATATCATGGGTGAACACTTTCGACAAGTGTTCATTTTTTTGGGGTGAAGGTGAACCCTATATAAAAGATCTTTGATTATACAGCGCATGCGAAAGAATATAAAGAAATGATATATAGATAGTTATATATGCTTTTTAACACGTATTTAACGCTATAAATTTTTAAAAAGGGTTCACTCTTCACCAGTCTCTAATCTGAGGGTTCACCCCTATGATGGTGACAGGTGACGCTGATGACACTTGTTTTTGTAAACTCGCACGCGTAGGCGGGCGGGCAGGAAGGAATGTTCTTAGACCTTTCCCGCCTGTACGCACGAGAGAGAGTTTTTGAAATTAGCGTGTCACCAGTGTCACCCGTCACCGAGGCTTAAGAAATAGTTGTCCATTTTTTAGCTATCTACAGAGCTATTAAATATGAGAAAACATGAAAAGGTATGAGAAAATGTGAGAAAGTGTGAGAAAACGTGAAGTGTCTGGGATTATTTTTGTACTTTTGTAGCAAAATAAAACGAAATAGCCCATGGAATCGAAATTCTTAACCAATTATACTGAGACAACATTCTTGTCCACCATTCAGGCGAACTTGCGACGCTGCAAGTCGTTTGCATTCTCTGTCAGCTTTATTAAGAAAGCAGGCCTGGTGCTCTTGTCTAAGGACATCAAGGCGGCAGTAGAACGTGGCGCCAAGGGAAGGGGCATCACTTCCACCTATCAGAACTTCACGGATGTGGAGTCGCTGAACTTCTTTCTGAGCCTATCACAATTCCCTAATTTCGAGTGTCATCTGGATGATGAATGCTTTATGGATGAGAAAAACTATTCCGTCAATGGATTCCATTCCAAGGGCTATATCTTCGAATTGGAAGATGGAGTGGAGATGGTGGTCGGTTCCTCCAATATCACCCGTTATGCCTTGCTCAAAAACGTAGAGTGGGACTTGGTGGTAAGCTGCGACAAGCTTTCGAAAGTTTATCGAGATGCAATGGAGGAGTTCGAAAATCTATGGAGCAGGACTTTCAGCCTGACTCAGGATAGAATCAAGAATTATGCCATGAAACTCTCCTTCGCCATAGAGCGATGGGACATGGACTATGACATGGCGAATCCAGAAATTAAGCCTAATTATATGCAGCGCAAGGCGCTTCGTGAGCTGAATCGCTATCGAGCCATCGGTCAGAGTCGCTCGCTCGTGATTTCTGCCACAGGTTCGGGTAAAACCTATTTGGCTGCTTTCGATGCGCTCAATTTCAACCCCGACAGGTTGCTGTATATCGTACACGAAGGGTCTATATTGAAGAAATCTCTTGAAACCTTTCAGAAAGTTTTTGGTGGAGCCAAGACTTGTGGTCTGTATAGTGGAGAGGCAAAGGAGATGGAGGCTGACTTCTTGTTTTCTACGAATGTGTCGATGTGTAGGTCGTTGGAGCTCTTCGATAAGAAAGAGTTCGATTATATCATCATCGATGAGTGCCATCATGCCGTCGCAGATAGCTATCGCAAGATCATCGACTACTTCGAACCTGAATTCTTGTTGGGATTGACAGCCACGGAGAATCGTATGGACAATCGTGATGTCGTGGAGATATTCGGTAACAACATTCCTTATGAGTTGCGATTGCGTGATGCTATCATCAACCAGCTTATCGTTCCATTCCATTATTATGGTATTCGTGATGAGCTGGTGGATTATGGCTTGACAGCTTCGGGGGAGCGCCGATTGATTTCTCAGATTTCCATGCCCGAGAATTGTGAGTTTATCCATCAGCAGATAGAGAAACATCGTATGGAAGGGCAGAAGCTGAAAGCCTTGGCGTTCTGCCGAAACATCCAACATGCCAGGATGATGGCTGACAATCTGGGAGATTATTATCATACGGCATTCCTGAGCGGAAAGAATAAGACGGGAGAGAGAATCAGAGCTTATAATGATTTGCAAGATGATAATCGAGATTTGGAGATACTCTTTGCTGTTGACATCCTCAATGAGGGTGTGGATATTCCGGGCGTCAACATGGTGTTGTTCTTGCGTCCAACAGAGTCGAGCACCATCTTCTTGCAGCAATTGGGGCGTGGTCTCCGAAAATACGAGAATAAGCCCTACGTTACCATTCTCGATTTCATCGGCAACAGCTATAAGCGCAGCGTACACATCGCCTTGGCTTTGGGCAGTCTGTCCAAAAACTCCATTTTGGAGAAAAAACTCCTGAAGTTTATGGTGAGGAACGACTTTCGTTCGCTCGGTTTGGAAGACTATGGCGTACAGATACATATCGACGACCTGTCGAAAGAGGAAATCATCGACAAGATAGAGAGCGAGAATTTCAATCGCATCAACTATCTCAAGATGGATTATCAGAACTTCAAGGCTTATCTAAAGACGCCTACTTTTCCCAGCCATATGGACTATATGAACAGCGACTATGCTCCTAATCTTCTGAAATTTATGAAGATAAAGATAGATGGTAAGAAGACAAATTCTTATTATGGCTTTTTGAAAGGCATTGGCGAGGAATCCTTGCCTGTATTTTCTGATAGCCAGATAGAATGCATCAACTATCTCTCCAGTCTGCTTCCATTGGTTAGGAAACATGAGTTCTTGGTGGTGAGATCTTTATTGGAAGGAGAGACCTCCCTGGCAAGTATCAGGTCAAAGGTTCAGGGGGAAATTTCGGGTTATGAGCCGAAACAGATGGAGCACGCCTTGCGCCTTATGATAGATGGCGGCGCTGTCAGAATGGAAGGCGACCGAATGATTTTATGTGGTGAGAAAGAGCAGGAGTATGAAGAATATCTGCAAGACTTGCTCAATTATGGTTTGACGCAGTATTCGGCTAGATATGCTGATGATAAGATAGACTTCCTGTTATGGCAGGACTATCGCCAAGACCAAGTGCTCTTGAAGATTTTGGAGAATCCAAAGCACAATCAGTATGGAACTTATTACAAGGATGGTAACATGTATATCTTTGCTGGTTTGAAGAAGGATGCTACCCAACAGGAGCATTTGAAATACAAAGACAAATTTCTGGCACCTGATGTTTTCCAATGGGAGAGTATCGCTCACATATCAGCCAAGGATGAGGCTCTGCAGAGATCAGCCAAAAAAGTACAGGTCTTTGTGAGAAAGGTGAGTGCTGAGAATGGCGTAACCTTGCCATATACATATATCGGAACTGGCAGTTTGGAAAATCCTCGTAAGGGTGAAACGGCTAATGGTTCCATCCTGTATGATATTCATCTGGATAATCCTTTGACGGAAGAACTTCAGGAAGACTTTAAGTGGATGGAATAATTGGAAAATAGAGCCAGGGGAGACGCCACAGGCAGCCTTGGCTCGTGAGCTGATGGAGGAGATGGACTATCCTGTGGAAGTCGGGGAGAGGATAGTGACCGTGAGCCACGAGTATCCCGACTTCGGCATCACTATGACCGCCTTCCTCTGCAAGCCTTTAGTTGATAGCTTTCGCCTAAAAGAGCATGTTGCTTTCGAATGGCGAGAGAAGAATAAATTGGCAGAGCTTGATTGGGCGGCGGCAGATGTGGATATAGTAAAGGCGATTCTTGCATAAAGTGTGCAGGAATCGCCTTTTGTTAGCCCCATAGTCTTAATCTTTATTCATATTTCCCTAAGAAATACTCTATGGCTGCAAGCAGTTCTTCAAGATTATTCTTGACAACATCCCACCAGAAACATTTTCGGTTCCATATCTACGCAAACATCCACGTCGCTTCCTTCTTTCTGTTCATTTCGAGAGACAGAACCGAAGAGACGAAGGCTTCTCACACCAAAGTCCTTTTTCAGTTCCTCGGCATGTGAAAGAATCAGTGATATGTAGTATTCCTTTGACTTCATAATCGTTTACGTTTGGTTACGATACAAGATAATGCAAATGAGCGCAATGAAAGCTTGCTTTCAAATTGCCGAGTGCAACTTGTCTTGTTGCAAAGATAAACCAAAATCCTGAAACATCCAAATAATCTTTAGGAAAAATGCTTTCTAGTTGTGAAATTCCAGCTGAATGCTGGCTGAACCCTTTCCTTTAAGGGTCAGCTTTTGGGGCTGAAGCTGAACCCTAGAAAAAAGGACTTTGTATATACACCGCATGCGAAGAATATAAAGAAATAATAATCAATTAGTTATAATGATATTTAACACGTATTTAACGCTATATAGTTTTCATATAGGGTTCAGCGTTCAGAAAGTTCAGCCAGTATGAAGTACACTCTATTCACTTTTTTCTTCTTTTGCTGAAAAAAGTCTGAGAAAAATTTGGGTGAATGGATATATTTTCGTATTTTTGCCGAATTAAAAAGTTGAACTATGGAAGAGTATAATGTACCGGAAGAAGATATAAGCCAAGGAATGGTAGCTGAGGCTATGCATCGTTGGGGTGGGCGTTGGACTGAAGAAAAGTTGGATGCCTTTGAAAAGTATGTCAGGGCTTATCTTACGATTATGAATAAGCAACGTGAAAAGTACCATTGGAAACTTTTGTATTTTGATGCTTTTGCAGGTAGCGGCTCTCGTAATAACGATAGTCAAGATAATTTGGTGTTAATGCATAATTTATTCGAAGAGGCAGAGTTGACGGAAGAACAATTGAATGTTTATCAAGGTGCAGCAGAAAGAGTTGTAAGCATTAACGATCAGCAAGGCTTTGATGATTATTATTTTGTGGATTTAGACAAGGAATCTAACGACAAGCTAAAAGATAAGCTGGCTCCTTTTGCTCGTGAAGATAGAAAATATAAGTTTCGTAATACCGATGCGAACTCTATTGTTAAGCAAATGGGTAAACATCTTTCGATGAATCTGAATTGGAAAGGCTTAGTTTTGCTTGATCCCTTTGGGATGAACTTGAACTGGAGTACGATCGAAAGTTTGAAAAATGCTTCGGTTGATCTTTGGATTCTAGTTCCATCAGGAATGATAATAAATAGATTGTTGGAAAGAGATGGAAGTTTGAAGCATATAGATAAGTTGAAAAGCTATTTTGGAATGACGAAGGAGGAAATACAGAAAAGTTTTTATCGAAAAAGAATAACGGAGCCAGACTTGTTTGGTGAGACTCATGAACTCATAGAAAAAGTGAAAAATCCAATTCAAAAGATAGCAGAGCTATATGTAACTCGTTTGAAAACTCTTTTTGAATATGTAACTGAGAAGCCTTTAGTGCTGGCAAATAACCGTGGCTTGCCAATCTTTCATTTCGTCTGTGCATCACATAATCAGACGGCAGTGAGAATAGCACAAGATATAATTAACAAAAAACAAGGATAAGATGGCAACAAAGATAGAATGGACGGATAAAACCTGGAATCCGATAACAGGATGCACGAAGAAATCGGCAGGGTGTGCTCATTGCTATGCGGAGGTAATGGCAAACCGTATCAAGAATATGGGATTGGAAAAATATCGGAATGGATTTGAGTTGACTTTGCATGAGGACAACTTAGATGAGCCATTGCATTGGAAAAAAGGGCATAATATCTTTGTTTGCTCCATGAGTGATATTTTTCATGAGGATGTTCCCTTTGAGTTTGTGGATAGAATCTTTGATACTATTAGACGGACGCCACAGCATCGCTATCAGATTTTGACCAAGCGAGCTGAGCGGATGGCTGAGTACTTTTCTACAAGAGCAGTTCCTGAGAATGTTTGGCTAGGAGTAACGGTAGAGTGCGCCAGTTCAAAGTTTAGGATAGATTACCTTCGCCAGATTGATGCCACGGTTAAGTTCCTGTCTTGTGAACCTTTGCTTGAAGATTTGGGAGTAGTGAATCTTCAGAACATAGATTGGGTAATAGTAGGAGGCGAGAGTGGACCAAAGGCTCGTCCCATGAAACTGGAATGGGTAACAAATGTTATGCATCAAGTGGAAGAGCAAGGTGCAGCCTTCTTCTTCAAGCAATGGGGAACTTGGGGAAGTGATGGAATCAAGAGAAACAAGCACAAGAATGGCAAGCTGCTGGAAGGAAAAATCATTCAGCAGATGCCCGAGAAAAGTGCGTAAGTAATTGTTGTCGCCAAAGCATGTTTTTAGAAACTATGCTTTGGCGACTTTTCGTTTATTTGCCGATATTCCATTTTGGTATATCCGATAAAAGAATATATATTTGCGGATAAATTAAAAGAGAATATGGACAAGAGCATACATTCACATTTATATCATAAAGTTATCGCCCGCTTGCGCAGCAAGCGAGAAATGGGGGGGGTAACGCAGGCTCAACTCGCTGAATTACTGAAAGTTAATCAGGCTTTCGTAAGCAAAGTGGAGACTTGCGAACGTCGCCTTGATATCATCGAACTTCATCATATTTGCCAAGTACTGGGCATCTCGTTTGTCGACTTCATCCAGGAAGTCGATAGGGATATTCTGTGCAAATATGAAGGGGAAGGATTAAAAGAAATTAAAAAATAGCTATTTGGGAATCAGCAAATAGTTGCACAATATCCTACTAACAATCAAAACATAAGCAATGGAACAATACGACAATAATGAAGTCTTTGATGATTTCAAGCCAGCTGAAGAAACCGCCGCTTTCGTTAATGAGTCTATCGGAAATGTGATAGAGAAGGAGTTGACGGAAGTAGAGCAGTTCAAGGAAGAGTTTGATGACCAGCTCTTGATGGCAGACAACCCAAAGGATAATTTAACGCAAATAATAGTTGGGTACATTCAGGGCTGTGGAGACGTAAACCAAGTGAATGTTTGCTCTTACAAGGCAAAGAATGGAGTGGCATTGGATGGCTGGGGATTCAATGGTGATGAAGACCTTACTACCATCGACCTCTTCTTGACTATTTATGAAGACCCAAGCAATAGCTCAAAGATTTCGGCTAATGATTTGGATCGTCAGTTCAACTGGCTTCAGCGTTTCTATGACCAGTCGGTAAGTGGAACCATGTTGGGTAAGTTTATGGATGATACCAAAAGCGACCTTTATCAGGTGGCAGACCTCATTCATAGCACCAGCAAGATAGACCGCATTCGTTTGTTCTTGCTTACCAATGCGATTGCTCCAGTCGGTTATGAGAAAGACAACATCGAGATAGGCGATGGTACGTCTTGCGAGTTTTATGTCTGGGATGCCAAGCGCATCATGCAACAAGATAATATTATCTCTGGTAGAAAACCTATCGTGGTAGATTTCGAGGGCGATTATAATTGCACGTTGCCTTGTGTGCAGATGCCTGATGTCTCGGATAATGTGAAGTGCTATCTCTGCATCATCCCTGGTATGGTGCTTTCTCAAGTTTATCATAAATACCATCAGCAGATATTGGAGATGAATGTACGTACTTTCCTCCAGTTCAAGGGAGCATCCAACAAAGGTATTCGCAATACTTTGATTGGTCATAAGGCTACAGCCGTGGAACGCCGAAAGGGAGTCGAATATTCTTTGCCAGAACCAGACATGTTCTTTGCCTACAACAATGGTATCTCTGCTACAGCCTCTGATGTGAAACTCAACGAGGAAGGTACGGCGATAACCAAGATTAAGTCTTGGCAGATAGTGAATGGTGGTCAGACCACAGCTGCTATTAGTGCAGTGATGGGCATGAAGGATGTTGATCCTTCCCAATTGGCTACCGTTTATGTCGCAATGAAGATTTCGGTTGTAAAGGACAAGGATAATCTTTCTGTGATTGTGCCTAAGATTTCACGTTTTGCCAATACGCAGTCGGCAGTCAAAAAGTCAGACTTCAATATCAACGAAGGCTTCTTGGTAGAGCTGGAACAGCAGTCACGTGAGAACTGGGTTCAGAATGCTTCAGGCAAACCTGTTAGCAAATGGTTCTTCGAGCGTACTCGTGGCCAGTATTTGGATAAGGCTAAACGCCAGAACTCCAGCAAGGCTGAAAAGGAATTCTATGCAGAATATCCAAAGAACCAAATGTTCGATAAGACCACGCTCTCCAAGTTTGTGATGAGTTGGGAGCAAGACCCATCTAGCGTTTGTAAGGGTGGCGAGAACAACTATACAAAGTTCTTTGATAAGATGAAGCGCAATGGTGCTCATTTTGACAAGACTCGTTATCAGCGCACGATAGCCAAGGCTATTCTTTTCAAGGCGATTGATGCTTTGTATGGTAAGGATGGCTTGGGCTTGCCAGGCTATAAGTCTAATATGGTAGCTTATACGTTGGCTTTACTTTCACTCAATTCGGGCAGGGCATTGAACCTCGATGCCATTTGGAATGAGCAATGCGTAATAAGTCCTTCAGTCTATAACGAACTGACGCTGGACATTTATAATGTCTATGCCAAGTTGATTTGTGGTGCCGAGCATATTACGTACAAAGTGAAAGAATCCTATGTGGATGCCAATGGTAAGCGAAAGAACCATTACATGCCAAAGGAGATTCCTCAAGAAGACATTGAGAGATTGAAGACAACGATGCTCTACAAGGTTCTTCTCTATGTAAAGAATATAGAACCGTTCATATACAAGCATTTGATTGATGTGGATGAAGGTAAGAACATCAATGAGTGGACGAAATCTACTCTTTGCTGGGATGCACTGAAAACCAAGCAAACCAACGAGGGCGACAAGTATAAAATTTCTGCCGACTTGTTGGGTAGTACTGGCGACGTGGATGAGGAAATCACAGAAGGGCAGAAGAAAAAAATGGATGAGGTCAAGGAAGTTGACCCATCTAAATGGTTCGCTCTCAATAGATGGTCAAAGGAGAATCCTGGTGAACTGACACCTAAGGAACAAGCGTTCATTGGTCAAGTAGCTTTTGCTACTAAATGGAATCGTGCTTTGACCTACAAGCAGTCTAAATGGGCGCTCGATATTTATGAGAAAGCCGTAGATGCTGGCTGGAATGAAAATTAAGAAAATAAATGATAACAGATAAAGACACATATCTTGACGAGGAAGTTGAGAAGGTGGAACCCTTCGAACGACCTGCCATCCGATTCTCTCACATAGAGTCGGATGATGCAGGATTACGTCCTTATCAGGCGGAGATGAAACATAATGTCTATGGTCTTTGGGACAAGATAGACAACGTGATGCTCCAAATGCCGACAGGTACCGGCAAGACGATAGTCTTTACTTCTGTTGTAAAGGACATCTTGCGATGGTGCAATCTCCATAGCGAGGATTCCAAGATTCTGATAGTGGCCCATCGTCGGGAACTGATACGACAGGCAAGCAGGAAACTCGGTGATATACCTCATGGTCTCATCGTAAGTGGTGAGAAATTGGAAATGGACAAGCCTGTACAAGTGGCTTCCATTCAAACTTTCATGAGTCGTAGAAATTATGAGCAGATGCGTCGAGAGCGATTTGACTTTATCATCATAGATGAGGCTCACCACTGTATGGCACCGGGTTACCAGAAACTTTGGGATATGTTTCCTAACAGCAAAAAGCTGGGAGTGACAGCCACGCCTTGGCGTATGAGTCATTGTGGTTTTACCTCTTTGTTTGGCGACATCGTCTTGGCGAAGAGCATCGAATGGTTTGTCAATCAAGGTTATCTTGCTAACTATGATTACATCAGTATCAAGCCCAACTCGGAAGTGCAACATGCCATCAATGGCATCGAACGGATGGGAGCGGATGGCGATTACTTGGATTCTGAGTTGAGTGCGGTGATAGATAAGGCAAAAATACGTGCAGGACTCTATAAAAGCTATGCCAAGTATGCCAAAGGCAAGAAAGGTATCATCTATGCCATCGACCGCAATCATGCCAATCATATTTGTGAACTGTATGCCACGAAAGGTGTTAGCATCTGTATGATAGATGGCACGACTCCTACCAGTGAGCGAGAACAAAAGATAGCTGAGTTTGCCAATGGAGAGATAGAGGTCATTGTAAATGTCAACATCTTTTCCGAAGGCTTTGATTGCCCCGATATAGAATTCATCCAGTTGGCACGACCAACGAAATCTTTGTCACTCTATCTCCAGCAGGTAGGAAGAGGACTTAGAATCTCCAAGGGAAAAGAAACGACGGTTATTCTCGATAACGTAGGACTGTATAATCGGTTTGGAACCCCGATGGCAAATCGTCATTGGCGATACCATTTCCTCGGAACAGATGGGAACGAAGGTTACAACGATGGCTCAGGTATCAAGCGAGACTTGATTCTCGATTCCGATACGGAATATGAGCCTGACTACTCTGAGGATGATGAGGAAATGGTGGTTGTGGAACATGCGGAAGGAAATAGTCAGGTTCGCCCTGATGAGGCAAACAAGGCAGCTGGCTTGTCAGAATACAATGTGTTTCGCAAGAATGGTCTGTATGGAATCTGCAATCATAACAACAGGGTGATAGTTCCACCCATTTACGAGGAGATGCGTCCATGCCACAATGGGTATATCCCATTCAGGCAAAATGGAAAGTGGGGAATCCTGCTTACCAATGGAACGGTGAAAGTGAAGCCAAAATACTTCAATATCGGGCCGTTCATCAACGATAAAGCTGTTGTGCAGAATACTGCTGATAGCGAGGAATATTATATCAATGGAAAATTAGAAAGGATAAAATAAATAATGGCGAAGAAAATATACAAAATTGTCGATTTGTTTGCAGGTTGTGGAGGATTAAGCTGCGGTTTAGAGCAAGCTGGCTTTACTCCATGGTTTGTGAATGAGATAGTCGAAACGTTTTGTAATACATATAAAAAGAACCACAATCTGGATGATAAGCATTATTTCGTTGGTGACATTAATGACTTAAATAAGAATCTGGATGAATATAAAGATTATCTGGAAGATATAACTTTAGTATGTGGTGGGCCTCCTTGTCAAGGCTTTTCTATGGCTAATCGTCAGAGAATCTTGGATGATCCTCGTAACCAGTTGTACAAAGCTTATCTATATTTCTTAAGTCAAGTACGCCCTAAGTTCTTTATCATGGAGAATGTGAAGGGTATGTCGAAGAAAATTGAAGAAATTAAGGATGATTTTACAAAATATCTGGGAGCGGAATACCAGTTTGACTATAGGCTCTTAAAAGCACAAGATTTTGGCGTACCTCAAAATAGAGAACGTTTCATAATGATTGGAAATCGGGTAGGTGTAAATCCTGATGATATTTTTGAAGAAATAGCAAAACAGAGCCGTCCATCTTTTGTATTAAAAGATGCATTGGAGGGTTTGCCGCATTTAGAGTCACGGAAACGAATAGGTAAAAATGAGGAGAACGAACAGTCTGGATTTACGGAAAGAGAATTTAAGTACCCAGATACGGAATTTTATCATTTTATCAATGGAAATAGAAGCATAAGCAAGTTATACAACCATAAAAATAGATACAACAATCCAAGGGATATTGAGATTTATAGACGTTTGCCACAAGGGGCAAATTCGCTACATGAATCAATAGCAGATATTATGCCATATACACGTAGGGCTAATATATTTAAGGATAAATATTTTAAGTTGGATGAGAATCAGATTTGCAAGACTATAACATCTCATATGAAGTTTGATTGCAATATGTATATCCATCCTTGGGAGGCAAGAGGGTTAAGCCCTCGTGAGGCTGCTAGAATCCAAACGTTTCCAGACGATTACGTGTTGACTGGGGCTCAAAATATGTGGTATGCTCAAGTAGGTAATGCTGTGCCTGTAAAACTTGCAAAAGCTATAGGCGTAGGTATAATGAAATTTATAGAAGAATGAGACACTTAGAACTATTTTCTGGTATTGGAGGTTTTCGCCGAGCTATAGATTTAGTTGGGCAGGATAATCATGTACCTGTAGAATGTGTTGGATATTCAGAAATAGAGCCAAAGGCAGTCTTAACCTATAAAACAAATTATAATACAGAAGGAGAGGTTGAAATTGGTGATATTGTAAGCTTCACGGCGACTATCGATAATATAATAAAATTACCCGAATTTGATTTGTTAACTGGTGGTTTCCCTTGCCAGACATTTAGTATGATGGGAGGAATGGCTGGTTTCGAAGAGGATAGAGGGCAGATGTTTTTCCGAATTATGGATATAGTAAAGATAAAACATCCTCGTTATATTTTGCTGGAGAATGTTAAGAATCTAACAACCCATGATAAAGGTAATACGCTTCGTAGAATTCTAAAAGAGTTGACTACGGAGGGATATGTAGTACATCATGATGTCTTCAATACATCTAGCTTTGGTCTTCCTCAAGTAAGAAATAGAACTCTGATTTTTGCAATGCGTTCTGAATGTGGAGATTTTGATTTTAATTGTAATGTCGTTTCTGAGCATTTTGCTAAGATTAAGAAAAGTGATTGTGCTCTATCTTTTTATGATAGTACAATTGAGGTCTTAGGTAGAGAGGTTCCTGCTAAGTACTATTTGTCGCAGCGAATAAAACCTACAATTCTTAGTGATGGAAGTGGAAAGTTTAAGTCAAATTCAGAAATAGATAAGGTTATTGCTAGAACGTTGACGGCTTCAATGCATAAAATGCATCGAGCTTGTCAAGATAACTATTATAGTGATATTTTTATAGAAAGTGGTGGGGAAAAAAGGCCATCAACTTGGATGTCTAAGGAGGAATTGGCTAAAATTCCAATACGACGATTAACACCGCAAGAAGCTTTTATGTTGCAAGGTTTCCCTTCATCTTTTGCTTCTAAAGCTAGTGCCGCGGGAGTTTCTGATGGAGCTTTGTATAAGCAAGCTGGAAATGCAGTGAGCGTAAATACAATTTATGCGGTTCTGTCTTATTTAATTGACAATAATATAATGAGTTTGTAATTATGGGAATGATAAAGAAAATAAGGCGTCAAGATAGCGGCTGGAAACAGGCTGCTGGTTGTTCTGGTGAAACAAGCATAAATCTGAGTAATGAGATATTTGAGTTTCTCTCTTATGGCTTGGTTGATTCGGGAGAAGAATGTGGAATAACATTCCGTATATATAAACAGGATTACATAGATGCTTTAGACTTTATCAAATCCCAATTACCTTTGTATAGAAGTACATCAAAAGAAAGTATAAAGATTGAAGCAGACAATCCTATCTTTGAAAAGTTGGAAGATTCTATAGTGAACTTTTTTGGAGAAGAAAGAAGTAAAGTATATACGGTAACTATGTATCGTCGAAAAGATGGTAGAATATACTTAAAGAATTTGAAGCAGAAAGGATTTACTATTCGTGATTATTTAGTAGAATTCTCTTCTGCTCTAGACTTTGAAATGGGGGAAGATTGCTTTGAATTAAGATTGATTCCGTTTTATGTTTAAATTAAAGAATAAATATGATTACACTATATAAAGAATATTCAATTGGAGTAAAGAAGCTCTCTGATGCAGAGTTGAATAGAGATGATTCTCCTAGTGGTCAAACACATATTGGACTTTCTGAGAAGGTCTTAACTTTCTTGCCAAAAACACCAGAACAGCGAGACGGAATTCTTGTTGTAAATCAGTCTTGTTCTTTTGTGGAATGTGCTTTCAGCAAAATAGGTAATAAAAGAAGTACAAAAATAGATACACAAACGACTAACCCTGTGAAGTCTGTTGTTAAGCAAATTCGAAATATTGCTTCAAATGCTAACGTAGGATGGTATCTTGTATGGTTTGCTTTAGAAAATCAGACTCCAGTTTTCTGGTTGTTAAATGATAATTCAGAAGATTATAAAGACTTGGCAGATATATTTGAAAACAGCCAATCTTTGTCTGTATATACAGCTTCAAAAGAAGAATACTTTAGATTACTGATGAAGATACGTTCTTTTAAGAAGTTGATGTCTTTAATCGAAACTAAATATGATGTATCTCACGAAAACAGATTAATAGCGATTTCAAAGGAACATAGAACATTTGTTCATTTGTGTATGGACTATTTCCGTATTATGGGACAGCTAGATAAGATGATTCCTTATTTTAGTACTGAGGATGCTAATGTGCCAATAACCGTAAAACATGATGGAGTATATAAGCTTCAAAATATGTTTATGTTTGCCGATATTGACGAAATAGAAAAGAGAAATTCTTCTTCCAAAAATGGCAGAAGATGGTATACTGATCCTTTTAAAATTGCTGGTAGAGATATTTATCTATATGTGGATTGGTTCCCAGGTAAAGATTCTCATGGTAAAGATACGCAGTTGATGATTCCTGATTTTGTGAAGTTTATATCGGAATGCTTCGGAGATAAATATGTTTATCGTAATGCTCAAGGAACTCATGAAATGTGGGAAATAAATGACCCAGAAAATTATAATATAATTAAGGTGGTAGATTCGGAAGAAAATAATATAGAATCAGATACAGAAGAGGTAAGCCAAACTGAAGAGACTGAGCCTGAAAAACCGCTCACCTTCACCTCTTCCCACCCTCGCCAAATCATTTATTACGGTGCCCCAGGCACAGGCAAGTCGCATACCATCAAGAAGGAGGAGGACGAAGGTAAGATTACTTGCATTCGTACCACATTCCACCCTGACAGCGACTATGCTACTTTTGTGGGATGCTATAAGCCGCATAAAATCAAGAACTCAGATAATTTGACATACGAGTTCGTGGAACAGGCGTTCCTCTCTGCCTACAAGCAGGCTTGGATGAATCCGAAAGAGGAAATCGCTCTCGTCATTGAGGAGATAAACCGTGGCAACTGCGCCCAAGTGTTCGGCGACATCTTCCAGCTTCTCGACAGAGACGAGGACGGATGGAGTACTTATCCTATCAAGGCAGATACCGATATCGCCGAGCATCTAGCAGAAAGCCGTATTCAGGCTTATGCTGAAACGATGAAGGATAGATTCGGCAAGGATAAGGAGGGCAACGAGAAATATCCTGATAGAAATTGGTTCGAATTCATGGCGTTGCCTCCTAACATGAGCATCCTCGCCACGATGAACACCAGCGACCAGAGTCTTTTCCCTATCGACTCTGCCTTCAAGCGCCGCTGGGACTGGAGATATATCCCTATCTGCCAAGGTAAGAGCAATGGCGAGGATGGAAAGCAGGAAGGCGAATTTCTGGACTGGACCATCGAAACATCGGCTGAGAACAATAGCTGGTGGGACTTTCTGTGTGCCATCAATGGTATCATCGAATCTACCACCCATTCCGAGGACAAGGAGCTCGGTTTCTTCTTCTGCAAGGCTAACAAGGAGGGCGTGATTTCTGCCGAGAAGTTCGTCAACAAGGTGGTGTTCTATCTCTGGACGGATGTGTTCAAGACCTATGGCTTCCGCTCCGATATCTTCGATAAGGATGCTGATGGTAAGGAGAAAATAGCCTTCAAGGACTTCTTCAACAAGGAGACTGGGGAGCCGAATGGCGAAACCGTGAAACTGTTTGTGGAGAATGTGATGAAGCACCTGCCAAAGGAAGGGTAAAAGGTTCTTGATTTATCTTTTTTCATGGTGTTGCAAACAAATAGTTTAAAGAATATTTGGTGATTTGGCGCAAATGATGTATTTTTGCAGTAACAATTTCAGTCACATCTCTTCTTGAGAGTGTACAAGGGTGGATTTTTTAGTAGATAATAATTAAGAAAGGAACAAGTTATGAAATATGAAGCAGTAAAATATAATAGTCGTGAAGAGGCTTTGGCTGCTTTACGTCGTATGGTTCAACGTAAGAAAGAATGGGAAAAGAAAGTTCAGGAGGAATTTGCGATAGCACGTAAGGAGGCGGAAAATTGCTATGCAAATCTTTAATTTGACACGTTTGAATTTTCATTCTCCTTATAAGGTTTGGGTTGAGAATGGTGCTTATAAGTTTATAACAGACTATGGGGTGCAATATCGTATGGAATTTGCACCCAACCAGGATATTTGGGAGAATGGAGCTTATGAGTTTGGCATTCTTAACGAGAATAAGAAAAGTTCTCCTAATGATTCCAAGGTGAAGGAAACTGTACAATGTGTGATAGAAGAGTTTTTCTTAACGAATCCTGACATATTGCTGTATCAATGTGAGACGGGTGATAATCGTCAGGCTATGCGAGCACGATTGTTTGCAAAGTGGTTTAATGCTTATGAAATGCATGACCGTTTCTATGTGAAGGTGTCTGTATTACGAGATGAAGAATCTGACAACTATATTGCACTGATTGTGCAAAAGAACAATCCTGAGATAGAAAATATTAAGCAAACTTTTGATAATTTTATAGGATTTTTTAGTCATAAGCCTGAATAGATAATATTATCTGATAATGAAACTACTCATAGAGGGATATCATTACGAGGAGAGTGCCATCGAGAGTCTGGGCAAGCTGATGGGCGAGCTGACTTGGAGGGATGGCACCAAGAGCAAGAGTTATGTGGGCTATTACTATAGTTCGCAGCTGGACGACTGTGTCTTCTTCCTGCCCAAGGTGGTGCTCGACGAGGAAGGCCTGCTCTTTGGAAGATACAAGCCTTCGGACGTTGTGGAGGTGGAGGAGATGCTGAAAGACAAGGAACAGGGGCTGGCTGACTATCAGTTTCTGTATGAGTTTACGGTTTGGCTGTATCGAGGTCTCAGGGAGTTTGTCAGGCTGAATCCTTCCTCGGACATCGTGATGACCAAGGACATCAGCAGCGTGACTCCCCAGGGCGACGAGGTGTCGAACACGTATCTCGACATCATGCTCTCGCTGGTGAGGTTTCATGAGGAGAACCAGGACTACTTGACCTTCGTGGTGAAGAACATGCACCGTGGCATGAACAAGGTGAACTGGACGAAGACCATCTCCCATTGCCAGGCTTACGGCAAGGAAACGCCTGTATATCTGAATCCTGTGAACAAGCGCAAGATGGTGAACTATGACGAGGAACTGCTCGTCATCTTCTATTCCATCCTCGACTATATGAAGCGTAAGTATGGATTCGACATCAAGATAAACTATCACTTCAATCTGTTGTCGGAGGTGGAGTTTGAGAACTATCTCGATTATTATGGTGTAATCCGCATGAAGCAGATACGCTACAAGTATTTCTCTGATAAAGATTTGAGGCTATGGACGCTCTGCAATGCTTTCTTCGAGCGGATGATGGAGATTCATAGCAGCCAACTCTATCAAGACTATTTGATGGTGACCGACTATCATGTGGTGTTCGAGGCGATGGTGGACGAACTGTTGTCGGACAAGGGACTGGACAAGGGAGACTTGAAGGCGCAGGAAGACGGCAAACGTGTGGACCATATCTACGCTTACCAAGGACTCATCAATCAAGATAGAATCTTCTACATCGGCGACTCGAAATACTATAACATCGGAGCTGGACTGGGTGAGTATTCGGTATATAAGCAATATACTTATGCCAGAAACGTGATACAGCACAACCTGTCGCTCTTCCTGGAAGATAAACCAGACGAGAATGGCAAGAGAAAGAGACTGGGCAAGGATTATCTCATCTACCGTGACGAGGACACTGATGGTTACAGCATCACGCCAAACTTCTTTATCTCAGCCCGCATCAATGAGATTGCCAGCCAGCGAGGATATGACAAGGACGAGTTGACTGCAAGAAACGATGTGGAGAAGTTGCGCCATTTCGAGAATCGCCTGTTCGACAGGGATACTTTGTTGCTCCAGCATTACGACATCAATTTCCTCTTCGTGCTCTCGCTCTATGCCCAGAGCAACGACGGACTGAAGGCGGAGTTCAGGGAGAAAACTCGCAGAAAGTTCAGGGAGAACATTCTGCAATACTTGGGAGATACCTATCAGTTCTACTCCTTGCAGTTGAAGCCTCGGGCAGGACAAGATGGGGAAGATGAGGATGACGAGCAGAGGCTGGATGCCATGCACCGTGCCATCGAGAAACATTTCAGAAGTAGCATAGGCAAGGTGTTCCGTCCTTACAGCGATGAGAAATTCATGTATGTGGCGGTGGAGCCAAAAGAGGAGTTTTATGAAGATAACCTCCTGTTGCTGTCGGAGTTGAGCAAGGACTTTACTATCCGTCATTACAAGCTCAACACCAATCCGACTGACGAAATCAACAAGTTCTACCAGATAGAGGCGGAGCTGAGTGGTGTAGAGCCTGTGGGTGCTAAGGTCTTGAAAGGAGAGAAGCTAAGGTTGGAGGACTTTGCCGATGAGATGTTTTTGGTGGGCGGTTGGAGAAAGGAGAAGAACCAGCTGGCTTGGATCAAGGAGCACATGTGGTATAATGTACGCAAGATGGTACTTGGCAAGAATAGAAATGGTGTGCAGCGTATAGAGAAGGGGCTGGCAGATGCTCACTATCTCTTGCTCTATGAGATAGGTGCGGATATGCCGAGCTATGAGCTTTACAGGATTGACAGCTATAAGGTTAGGGAGACGAAATGGATGGAGAAGTATGGCTATCCTGAGCCTTCGGGTAAATACATCGTCTATCGACTGGAATCGATGCCTAAGGAATTCGAGCGCATTGACCTTGACAAGGTGCTGAAGAACGAGATGGCGAAGGCTGTGCGTGAGCACCAGAAGAGGAAGGAAGACTATGGCCCGAAGGATTTCGAGGGTACGCCTGTGTATCTGACGGGCAGGGAAATCATGGAGATTATAAAATAAAAATAGCCTCCTTTCCACTTGGCTTTGTGCTTAGTGGAAGGGAGGCTTTTGTCCTTTTCATCCCCTTTGCTTCTCATAGATGAAGTCATCGGCGATATATCCGTTGCTCATCAGATACAGTCCCGTTCGTTTGTCGTGTAGCTGGGCGCAGGTCTTGCTGCGATAGAATAGGTCGAGGGCGAGGGCTGGGGATATGTTGAGACGCTAGGATAGTTCGTAGGCGATGCCGCCAATGGTGAGACTCATTAGCAAATCCTGCATTTCTGGAGTCTTTGTGTCTATTTGATTATATTTCTTCTGTTCCATTGTAAACTAGATATTTGTGGAGGATGTACTTGTTTGTTTTGCCCCATTTTGCCCCTTGGCTTATATTGGCGTAAACTTGAATATTGGGGCGGATATGGTGGTTGGCTGAAGATACATCAACATATAGATGGGACAATACAATATCTTTCCTTCTACTTCTAAGTTGCTATTGGAGAACACGATGGCACTAGGTATTTCGTATTCATCATTGCTCATCACGTTAGAGAGGGCATTGTGTCGCTTGTAGTCTTTGCCAGACTTTATCTCGATGGGAAGTACCTTGCCTCTATCCTCTATGACGAAATCCAACTCTCCTTGCTTCTTGTTGTTGAAGTAATAGAGATTGTAGCCGTGCGCTCGCAGTTCTTGGGCTGCGAAATTCTCGTAGATGGCACCATAGTTGATGTCTGTCTTTCCTGTAAGCAAATCTATGGCGATGTCTTTGGCATACTGGCTTGCCAGCAACCCTACATCGCAGAGAAATAGCTTGAAAAGATTGCGTTGCTCTCCTAGTTTGAGGGGGAGGCGAGGCTCTTCCACATTGTAGGTTGGGAGGGCTACACCTGCATCTGCTAGCCATAGGAAAGAGTTTTTGTATCGCTCGAACTTTGCTTTCTCATTGAGGGCTTTTAATATGAAACGCTTGTTCTTGGCATTCAGCTCGGAAGGAATCAATTCGAAGATGTCTTTGATGTACAGCTTGTTTTTAGGGTCGTATTTGGAGATGTCTTTGCCATAAAAACGCATAATTTCCAGTTGGGCATCTTGCACCAATTGTATGTTGTTGGTATCAATATATTTTTGTACGGCTTCTGGCATGCCGCCGATAACGAGGTAGAGCCTGACAAGGTCATTGAACTTGTCATGGATTGTTGGGTCAACAGGCTTTCTGTGGGTATAGCAATCCTTGACATGAGCCATAACTTGTTTGCTCATGCCTACAGCTTCTGAGAATTCTTCGAAATCGAGAGGAAACATTTCTTTTTCTGTCATGTAGCCCACGGGAATGCTGCGGATGTCTTTCATTTCCACACCCAGTAGAGAACCACTCATGGCATAACGATAACTTCCGTCATCAACCAAAAATTTGATGGCAGTAATGATTTCTGGGCATTCTTGTACTTCATCAAAGAAAATAAGAGTCTTGCCTGGTATGAGTGCCTTTCCTGCTAGAGCTGAAAGGCGCAAGAGGATGTTCTTGGCACTTGAAGGGCTAGAGAAGGCCTCTTTGAATTTGGGTTCGCTAAGGAAATTTATCTCCACGACAGTATCGAAGCATTCGTTTCCAATTTTTCGAATAGCGTATGTTTTACCAACTTGTCGAGCGCCTGAAATCAGAATAGCTTTCTTTTCTTTGCTGAAAAAATTGCGTAAATAATTGTATATCTTTCTGTTAAGCATAATATTGATACCTTTTCTATCTGTTATTCTGTGGAAATTGGAGCTTTTCCAACCACTTTCAGATTGGAAAGTGTCACTTTTCCAACCAGATTAGCGGTTGTTTTTGCCACTTTTCCAACTTTTTGTGCTGCAAAAATAAGAAATATTTCTTGATGCTGCAAATATTTTGAGGAATATTTGAGGGGAAATATACAAAAAATCCCTTGATGCAGGGAGCAAGGGGAAACTTGTTCTTGACATCAAGGGATGCGAATCTTGTGTATCAAAGGATATGTCTCTATTGATTCAAGGGAAACAATCCTTGAATTCTTACTTCGTTTTACCCACTGCCGCCTGGCTGAAGCCTTCGAGCATCGTAGGGCTGGCGATGGCCTTGCGTGAGCAGTAGTCGAACTCTACTTTCTTGTCGCCCTGGCTGGACTTCCAGCGGATGGTGAGCTTCACGGTCTTGCCCTTGGTGTCGGGCAGGGCGTTGTTGAGGT
>ERZ808240.736-NODE-736-length-41912-cov-7.078171_pt1 | contig 41912 bp, 34 predicted proteins | sample MGYA00521084_ERZ808240 | MGnify/ENA primary metagenome ERZ808240 (study PRJEB31516, sample SAMN03275571) | gut metagenome | biome: mammalia-associated habitat; material: feces | host: Papio cynocephalus | place: Kenya | collected 2012-08-06 ...
CGCCAACTACGAGGGCAAGGCGCCGTTCGTCTCCCATGACGGCATCGTCATCAATTCCTCCACCGACGCCACCAAAGCCAAGGGCGACGCACTGAACCTCGATGGTCTGCGTGTGGACGAGGCCATCGACAAGGTCAACGCATGGCTTGAATCCGCCGGAGTCGGCAAGGGCACCGTCAGCTACCGCCTGCGCGACTGGCTGTTCAGCCGTCAGCGCTATTGGGGCGAGCCGTTCCCGATCGTCTACGGCGAGGACGGAACCCCGCACCTGCTGCCCGACGACCAGCTGCCGATCAATCTGCCCGACGTGCCGGACTACAGTCCGAAGACGTTCGATCCGGACGACGCCGAATCCAACCCGGAAGCCCCGCTGAGCCGCAACGAGGATTGGGTCAAGGTGGAGCTCGATCTGGGCGATGGCAAGAAGACCTACTATCGCGACACCAACACCATGCCGAATTGGGCCGGCTCCTGCTGGTACTACATGCGGTACCTCGACCCGACCGACACCAAGCACATGGTGGAGAAGGACGAGTTCGACTATTGGATGGGACCGGACCACAACAAGACCGCCGGCAAGGCGGGCGGCGTGGATCTGTACATCGGCGGCGTCGAGCACGCGGTGCTGCATCTGCTGTACTCCCGTTTCTGGCACAAGGTGCTGTTCGACCTCGGCTATGTCGACTCCATGGAACCGTTCCACAAGCTGTTCAACCAAGGCATGATCCAGGCTTACGCCTACACCGACGACCGTGGCCAGTACGTGCCGGCCGCCGAAGTGGTGGAAGGGCCGGCCGACGCCAACGGTGAGCCGACGTTCACCTGGAACGGCCAGCATGCCAACCGCGAGTTCGGCAAGATGGGCAAGAGCCTGAAGAACATCATCACGCCGGATGACATGTATGAGAACTACGGTGCCGACACCTTCCGACTCTATGAGATGGGCATGGGTCCGCTGGCTGAATCCCGTCCGTGGAACACCCGCAACGTGATTGGCTCCATGCGATTCCTGCAGCGCCTGTGGCGCAACGTCATCGACGAGAACACCGGCGAGGTGCGTGTTACCGATGACGAGCTCGACACAAAGACATTGAAGCTACTCAACAACACGATCGCCGACGTGACCGTGGAGATGGAGGCCATGCGTCCGAACACGGCGATCGCCAAGCTCATCGTGCTCAACAACCATCTGACCGGCCTCAAGAGCGTTCCGCGTGCCGCGGTCGAGCCGTTGATCCTGATGCTTTCCCCGATCGCCCCGCACATCTGCGAGGAGCTGTGGAACAGGCTCGGACACGCCGAATCCCTGGCACACGCCGATTGGCCGAAGGCTGACGAACGCTACGTCGGACAGGATTCCGTCACCGCGGTCGTCCAAATCAAGGGCAAGGTTCGCGCCAAGCTCGAAGTCTCCCCGGATATCGATCCGAAGGAATTGGAGAAGATGGCGCTTGAGGCCGTCGCCGACCGTCTGGGAGGCAAGGAGCCGCGCAAGGTCATCGTCAAGGCTCCGAAGATCGTCTCCATCGTCCCGGCGGAGTGACGTCCAATCCGCCGAACACCCCTCCAAGGAGACGTGAGCCCTTCCAACGTCCGGCGACACGCCGGACATGTGGATAACCCACGTTCTCCGACCACAGGGGCTGTTCCGACTGGACAATGTGCCCATGCATCCTCCAACTTGGATGCATGGGCACATTTGTTTCTCGTTCCAAACGTTTCATCCGCGCCTCCCGCGCGGCGGGCGGCGCGTCTATGTCGCAGCACGCCGCAATACGGCTACGTGGACTCGGCCTGTCCGAGAACATGCCCCGGCGTGATGTCCCTGCCGGACCGCCGCAAACGGAAAAACCAAAGGAATCGTCCGACTTTACGGAACATGCCGTCCCCAGGCGTACGGCGCATGGCGCGAAGCCTACATTGGCGGAGCTTTCCGGAGTTAGGCCGACGGATGGAACGGAAGACACGGGCCGGCCGAAACGGGACAGGCCACGACTGGCGTTCCGGCCGTTCCACGCGCTTGTCGCCATCCTCGCACTGTCGTGCGCATTATGCGCGAGCCTGACCATGCTGGTGCAGCAAGCGACGCATTACGGTGCGATGCAACGGAACCAAGCCGTGCAATCGCAGGAACAGCCGGAACGGCGGCAATCGCAACAGACCGGGCAGGAGTCTGTCCAGCAAGGCCCCCAGCAAAATCAGACCGTGCAGGAACCGCAAGGTACTTCAGCTGAGCCGGCGCAGCCCCGAACGGACCAGATCGACATCAACACGGCCGGCCTGGACGAATTGCAGACGCTTAAAGGCGTCGGGCCGGTCACCGCGCAACGTATCCTCGAATATCGGACGCGAATCGGCCGATTCGACAGTGTCGATCAGCTACTGGAGGTCAAGGGCATCGGCGCGAAGACCTTGGAGAAGTTCCGTGGACAGGCGTGCGTGCGATGAGCGGCGACTGGCTGGATAGGGAGCGTGGAAGTCGTGATTGGCGGCTGCTTCCGGCTGCGCTGTGCGGTTGGGCGGCGAGCCTTGCCGCCCATGCCGTTTTCGACTATTGCATGGATCATGACGGCATACTGGGATTGCTGCCGATTGTCGTCATCGGCATGGTACCGGCCGTTGCGGTATCTGGACTGGTGTTTCTACGGCTATCCGATCCTCTCCGACGATGGCTGGCCGTGTGGCACGCCAGCATCACGATGTGCGCCGTCGCGGCGGTCGCATGCGCGTCCTGCGCTTTGGCCTACGACCTGCTGCAATGGCGCGATGCCGCCTCCAGGGCCGCGGCGGGAGGGGAAGTCGGCGTCGTCGCGGTTGTACGCGCCGTATCGCCGGCCGTCGATTCCGATCGGCGTTCGAACGATTGCCGTCTTGACGCACGCACCATGTCCATCATCATCGACGGCGTACAACAGAACAGTTCGGCGCGCGTACGCGTGTATGCGGACCGTCCCGAGTGCGACGAGCTCAGACAAGGCGGCGCATATGAGATCTCGGGCACCATTTCCGAGGCGGAATATGGCGCCATGCCATTATGGCTGACCGACGCTGTGATGGTCGGACGGATCAGATCGCCGAGTATGCCGATGCGTGTCATCGACAGGATGCAGCAGGCATTCCTCGCGCAGACGGCGCAGCTATCCGACCAAGGGAAGGTGCTGGTTCCGGGATTGACATTGGGCATCCTCGGGCAGGATTACGTTCCAGCCGAAGGAGATGCGGCCAGCATTGATCCCACATACGCGGCGCAGGTCGAGGACGCGTTCCGCAGATCGGGGATAGTGCATCTCATGGCGGTCAGCGGTGGTCATCTGGCCGTGGTCGCCGCACTGGTCCGAAGCGTCTGCTCGTTTTTCCTCGTTCCGCGCCAGGCCACCGCATTGCTGGTGGCGTCCGCGTATGTCATGCTATCGGCGTGCGTGTTCCCGTCGGATTCGGTTTCCCGGGCGTTGATGATGGGACTGTCCGGCGCGGCATGCCTTTTCCTAGGTAGACGAGGACAGGCGATGGCGGCATTGAGCTGGACCACATTGGTCATGCTGATGGCATGCCCTCAGATGTCGGAAAGCTTCGGATTCGCTCTGTCCTGTGCCGCGGTGCTCGGCATCGTGCTGTTCGCCGGGACGCTCAACGCATGGATGATGCCCGTCATGCCACGATTCGTCGCCGAAGCCATGTCCATGACCATTTCGGCACAGATATTCACTCTGCCGATCCAAGTGCTCATCGAACCGGAACTTCCGGTATTCTCCGTGCCGGCCAATCTGTTGGTGGCCCCATTCGTGGGATTCGCCACGCTGGCGGGTCTGGTAAGCCTGACGGTTTCATGGCTCATTCCCTGGCTTGGATTGCAATTGGCGCGCGTGGCATCCTGGGGAACTTCGGTCATGGAGCTGACCGCGCTCCATCTGGGATCAGGAGAACAGGCGACGATTCCCTGGACCGGAGGAGTCAAAGGTGCGGCCCTCATCTGTGTTGTGGAGACCATATGCGTTCTGGCGACCGCCGCCACGCGTCGAATCCTCGCCGCGACAATCGTCCAGGAACCCAATCTGCCAGGGAAACGACTCATCATCAATCCCGTGAAACGGCTGCGCATGTGGATGGAACGCACCAGAAAAACATTGCGTGACCTGCAGTGGGAACAATAGGATCATCCACTTGTCCACCTATACGGCGAGATTGAACAGTATGCCGAAACCATCCGCAGCAAACACGCCCTTCCACCTCGTGTGTGGAGGAGACCTGTACCTGAATGACCGGACAGTACGAGACCTCAAGCACGAGGCGCAACGCCGGTATCCCGACGCGGAAACCATCGAACTCGACGCATCCGGCGCAGACCACTACGCCTTCGACGAAGCGGTAAGCCCATCACTGCTGGCAGACCGGTCAATCGTTATCGTCTCCAATCTGCAAAACGCCGACGAAAAGCTGGGCAACGCCATGGTTGCCTACTGCAAGCAGGCCTGCAAACAACCGACTGGCGCGAGCATCGTCATCTGCCAGCACGAAGGCGGCATGAAAGGCAAACGTCTGGTAGACCAGCTCGCCAAGGCCGGAGCATACAAGGACGCCGTCGCGGACCTCAAAAAACCGGAAGCTAAACTCAACTTCACCATGCAATGCTTCGAACGTCACAAACGCCGCGTCGACCCAATGGCGGCGCAACAGCTGGTGGCGGTGCTGGGAGACAGAACCGGCGAACTCGCAGCCATGGTCGACCAACTCTGCTTCGACTTCGGCGACGACCCCATGACCGTCGACCGAGTCAATCAATACCTCACCTCCAATCCCCAAGTCGACGGATTCCGCGTCGCGGACCTCGCGTTGGCGGGACGCACCGCCGACGCCATCATCGCCATGCGCTCATCCGTCGAACAGGGCACCGCGCCGATCGCGCTCATCGGAGCACTCGCCATGAAGCTGCGCACGATGGCCAAGGCTTCGGCCGTACGTGCCGGCACCATTTCCACGGCAGAGGCGAAAACGAATCCCTGGGTACTGAAAAACGCCACGCGCCAGCTTTCCGGATGGACGTCAAGCGGCATGAGCGCCTGCATCCAAACACTCGCCTGGGCCGACGAACAGTGCAAAACGAATGGTTCGGATCCGGTCTATGCTTTGGAACGGTCCATCGAACTGATCAGCCGCAAAGGACGTGCCATATGAGCAACACCATCACCATCACAGCCGCGACCGGCGAGGATATGAGGGAGCTGGGGAGGCGTGTCGCCAGACTCACGCACGGCGGAGACGTGCTGCTGCTGTCCGGTCCCCTCGGCGCGGGGAAGACCACATTCGCGCAAGGCTTCGGCGCTGGGCTCGGCATCGACGAGCCCATAGTCTCGCCGACCTTCACCATCGCGCGCGAGCTTGAGGGACGGTTCGCGGATGGCTCACCGGCCCATCTGGTGCACGTCGACGCCTACCGGCTCGGTGGCAACGCCTATGCGCCCGGCCAGGATGCGGTCGGACGCCTGTTGGACGAATTGGAGTCGCTGGGTCTGGATGAGGAATTGGAGGATCCCGGCGAGAACACAGTCATTCTGATGGAATGGGGCGAACAGATGGTGGCCGCTCTGGCCCCGGAACGTCTCGAGATCCATATCGAAAGACCGCTGGACGCACCCGCCACGGATATGGATGGAGAGCTGACCAGCGCAGGCGCCCGCACAGTGACGCTGGTGCCGGTGGGAGATTCCTGGGATTCATTCGATTTCGCTTCGGACGCGCGCTGACAGCCATATGCCACCGGCATGCGCTACGCCGGATTCCAACGCCGGTTGTACAGTAGTGGCAGTTTGGCACAAGGAGTTTTGAGCATATGCAGACACTGGTGATTGACACCTCGTACGGTTCGACCGTCGGCGTAGTGGGGCACGGGCCGATCGTCGAGACGGATTCGCGAACCCATGTCGAAAAACTGCAGGTGAACATCGCGAAAGCCGTCGAACAGGCTGGATTGGAGGCGTCGGACATCACCCGCATCGTCGTCGGCATCGGTCCTGCGCCGTTCACCGGTCTCAGGGCCGGAATCGTCGCCGCCAAGGCGCTGGCATTCGCCACCGGAGCGCAGCTGGTCGGGCAGGACGTGCTTTCACCGCAGATCCTTGCACATGCCGGCAACACGGACGGCCGCCATCATCTGACGCTCGCCGTGAACGACGCCCGACGTAGGCAACTGTACTTCGCGTTGTACGACGCCGCCGGCGATGCGGATAATCCTGACACGCTCATCGACATGGACATCGACTATCCCGACTCCATCGCGGCGCGCGTCAACGCCGCATTGACGAGGCTTCCCGATACGGGCAGGCCGTATGCAATCGACATCGTCGGCCATGGCGCGGCCAAGTACGCACGGTCCTGGGAATCGATCGACTCGCTTGGCGAAGTGGATGACCATGCGCTGCTCGATGAGGGCGCGGACGGACTGTCCCATTTCGCCGCCTTCGCGACCAGAGATCAGGCGCTGTCCAAGCCGACCCCCGTCGAACCGCTGTATCTTCGTCGTCCCGACGTGTCCGTGCCGAATCCTCTCAAGCACGTGCTCAACCATGCCGGCGCCGAACGGACGGAATGACGGACCGCATATGATCGTCAATCAATCGCAGATTCCCGAAGAGGCCGCCATTACGCAGATCGCGGCTTTGGAAACAGACCTGTTCGGCCGTGGCGCGTGGAGCGAGGAATCCGTCCGACAGGAATTCCATGCCCCCGCGCGCGTGTATCTGATGGATATCGAAGACGACAGCGCGGATTCGGCGAAACCCATCATCCGCGGATACGCCGGATACTGGTATGACGGTGAAGACGCCGAAATCATGACAATCGGCGTCGGAAGATCGTTCCAGCGACGGGGGATAGCGGCATCGCTGCTCGAATCGCTCATCGGTTCGGCCCGTGGGCAGGGAGCCAGACGCATGCTGTTGGAGGTGCGCGTCGACAACACGCCCGCGTTGGCGCTGTACGAACGATTCGACTTCACCAAAATGGGACTGCGCAAGCGCTACTATCAACCTGAAGGAATCGACGCATACACCATGAGCCTCGACCTGGAGCCGCGCATCGTCGGTTTCAACGCGACACGGCATCCGGAGACGGATGAGGCAACGGAACATACTTCAGAAGAACATATGACGGAGCAGCAATGAGCGAACCAATCGTACTCGGCATCGAATCGACATGCGACGAAACGGCGGCGGCCATAGTAAGGGGACGCACCCTGATATCCAACGTCGTCGCGTCCTCCATGGACGAACACGCGCGCTACGGAGGCGTGATCCCGGAAATCGCGTCCCGTGCGCACGCCGAAGCCTTCGTGCCATGCGCGTCCAAGGCGCTTGCCGACGCCGATATGACCTTGTCCGACGTTGACGCGATCGCGGTATCGGCTGGCCCCGGACTCGCTGGCTGTCTCGCCGTTGGCGTGTCCGGCGCCAAATCGTTGGCGTGGGCCGCGAACAAGCCGATCTACGGCATCAACCATGTGATCGGCCATATCGCCGTGACGCAGTTGCAGTTCGGACCGTTCCCCAAGGACACGCTCGCCTTGATAGTGTCCGGCGGGCATACCTCACTGCTGCACGTCGAGGATGTGGCGCGGCATATCGACGTGGTGGGCACCACGCTTGACGACGCGGCAGGCGAATGCTTCGACAAGGTCGCGCGGTTACTTGGATTCCCGTATCCGGGCGGTCCGCACATCGACCGGCACGCGCAGTCGGGCGATCCGCACGCCATCAAGGTCCCGCAGGGGCTCACACAGGGCAAAGCCGGACAACAGCATCCCTACGATTTCAGTTTTTCCGGCGTGAAGACGGCGGTGGCCCGCTGGATCGAGGAGCAGCAGGCCGAAGGCAACGCGATTCCAGTCGACGACGTATGCGCCTCTCTGGCCGATTCCGTCGCGACGGTGCTCGCCAAAAAGGCGATGCGAGGCTGTGAGCAGTATGGTTCGAAAACACTGATCGTCGGCGGAGGATTCTCCGCGAACTCCCAGCTGCGGGCCAAGCTGCTGGAATTCGGAGCGGCGCATGACGTCGAAGTGCGTATCCCTCAGATCAAACTATGCACCGATAACGGCGCGATGGTCGCCATGCTGGGCGTGAATCTGGTCGAGGCAGGCGTCAAACCCTCCGATCCGGATTTCGCCATCGATTCGGCCATGCCGCTGACGAAGATCTGCATGTGACGTTCCGGCAGGCGCGCGCAGACGAGACACGCGGGGATTTGCGTTTCGCTGGTTTTCGCATATCATATTTGTCTTGTGCACGGCGTGCATGGAATATTCCTGCGTAGCTCAGTTGGCAGAGCATCCGACTGTTAATCGGACGGTCACTGGTTCAAGCCCAGTCGCAGGAGCCATTTGAAATCCCCTTGGAAACAAGGGGATTTTTTCGTTTTGATAGATTTAGTCCGATCTTCGCGTTTATCCGTTGGCGGAAGCTTCCGTTCCACCAGTCGCGCATGCGTATGATGAACGCACCGGTCAATCAAACAATGGAAGGAAGTCCATCATGTGCACTGGCGTCCGTTTCTCCGACGATGAGGGAAACATGTATTTCGGCCGCAACCTCGACTGGAGCTTCTCATACGGTGAGAGCATCCTGGTCACCCCGCGCGGCTACCACTATGACAATGCCTTCGGCGCAAGCGGTAAGGCCAAACCGAACGCGGTGATCGGCGTGGGTGTGGTCATGGCGGACCGTCCGATGTATTTCGACTGCGCCAACGAGCACGGCCTGGCCATCGCGGGGCTGAACTTCCCCGGTTACGCCTCGTTCGCGCATGAACCGGTCGAGGGCACCGACAATGTCGCCACCTTCGAGTTCCCGCTGTGGGTGGCACGCAACTTTGATTCCGTGGATGAGGTCGAGGAGGCTCTGAAGAACGTGACGCTCGTCTCCCAGGTCGTGCCCGGACAGCAGGAATCGCTGCTGCATTGGATCATCGGAGACGGCGACCGCAGCATCGTCGTCGAGCAGATGGCCGATGGCATGCACGTGCATCACGATGACGTCGACGTGCTGACCAACCAGCCGACGTTCGGCTTCCATATGGAAAATCTGCGCAACTACATGTGCATCGGCAACGAAATGGCCGAGCCGACCACGTGGGGCAAGGCATCCCTGTCCGCATGGGGCGCGGGCGTAAGCATGCATGGCATCCCGGGGGACGTGAGCTCGCCTTCCCGCTTCGTGCGCGTGGCCTACGCCAACACGCACTATCCGCAGCAGAACGGAGAGGCCGCCAACGTGTCCCGTCTGTTCCACACGCTCGCCTCCGTGCAGATGATCGAAGGCATGGCGAAGATGGGCAACGGACAGTTCGAACGCACGTTGTTCACTAGCGGTTATTCGTCCAAAACCAACACCTATTACATGAACACCTATGAGGATCCCGCCATCCGTTCCTACGCCATGGCCGATTTCGATATGGACTCCTCGGAACTCATCACCGCCGCCTGACCCTCGATTCGACGGCTACATTGTTGTGACGGGCATCGCACGCTACTGCGATGCCCGTCAACGCAACACGAGGTTCTTGCGACACGTCAACGAAGACGGAGTAGACCGCGAACAACATCGGAACGAGGCCTCTTACGGTCTTCCGGCCGCATGCTTCTCGAAAAAGGAATCCCGAAAGACTCTGATGCGACACGCCCGTATATGGACTTCGAGCGCTTGAGTTTTTTAGAGTGCGGGGTATGAGCAATACGACAACCACCTGGCATACGATCCGTGAGGCGTCCATACTGTCCGGCTTGTCCGAATCGACGCTGCGGTACTACGAGCAGATCGGCATCATCGACCCGATAGCCCGCGACCCGAGCTCGGGACACCGTGCCTATTCCGACGAGGATATCCAATCACTGGTCACCATATCCTGCCTTTCGGCCACGGGAATGCCGCTCGAATCCATGCGCGAATACCTTCGGAACCGATTCGACGGTCCCGAAGGCGCGCGCAAACAGATCGAGCTGCTCGACGCGCAGGCGTTGCGGCTGGCCGCCAAGGCTGAGGCTTTGCGGATCCAGCAGGCCTACGTATCGCTGAAATCGCTGTATTGGCGTGCCATCGCCGACGGGCATGAGGATGAGGCCAAACGCATTCTCGAAGAGAACAGGGACATCATCGAAAACGTCAAGAAACAGCAATCGCACAAGTGAAGGAGCAATTATGAAAGCAGCGGTCTATAAGGGAATCAAGCAGATGGCCTGCGAGGAACGCCCGAAGCCGGATATCGTCGATGACAGCGATGCGATCATCCGAGTGGTTCGTGCCTGCGTGTGCGGCTCGGACCTGTGGTTCTACCGCGATGGCGGCAGGGCTGTGGACAGCCAGACCGGCCACGAGGCCATCGGCGTCGTCGAAACCGCCGGCAAGGACGTCACGATTGCCAAGCCAGGCGATTTCGTGATCGTTCCGTTCCCGTACAGCTGCGGCAAATGCCCGGTCTGCAAGGCCGGATTCGAATCCAGCTGCCCCCACGGCGGCTATTTCGGCGATGGGGACGGCATGGGATGCCAGGCCGAGTACCTGCGCGTTCCGGAAGCCGACGGCACTTTGGTCGTGGTTCCGGGAGACACCAAGACGTTCTCCGATGAGATGCTCGCATCTCTGCTGACCCTGTCCGACGTGATGGCGACCGGCTACCATGCCGCCGCATCAGCCGAAGTGAAGCCGGGGGACACGGCCGTCGTGTTCGGCGACGGCGCTGTCGGCCTGTGCGCCGTGCTGTCCGCCAAGCTCATGGGAGCCTCCCGCATCATCTCCATGAGCCGCCATGCGGACCGTCAGGAGATCGCGCGTAAGTTCGGCGCCACCGATTTCGTAGAGGAGCGCGGCGACGAAGCTGTGGCCAAGGTGCTGGAGATGACCGATGGGTACGGCGCGGACGCGGTGCTCGAATGTGTGGGGTCGGCGTTGTCGAACGACACGGCCATGAAAGTGGCCCGCGCCGGCGCCATCGTGGGGCGGGTGGGTCTGCCGCATGACGTCGAAGCCGATATTCCGGGGCTCTTCTACCGCAATGTCGGTCTGCGTGGCGGTCCGGCAGCGGTGCGCACCTACGACATGCGGCGTCTGCTCAAGGAGGTGCTGGACGGCACCATCAACCCCGGCATCGTGTATACCAGCGAATACACGCTCGATGACATCCAGGAGGCGTATGCCGCCATGGATGAACGCAGGACCGTCAAGTCGCTGCTCCGCGTCAGCGAGGTCTGAGCCGCGACCGTCCGTTATCGCGGGGACGGTAGAATAACCGCAATCCGAAAATGCGTGGGAAAGGAAGCAATGTTCGAGGAACTGCATAGGAAAATGAACGCGTTCTGGAACAATGACAGGACGCTGTCGCAAACCGATCCGGAATTCGTCAAACTGTTCTCCGACTTCGCCTATGACGAAGTGGTGAACGAACCGGGAGCCAACCATCCCGACCTGGATGATAAGACCCGCTCCTTGGCGATTCTCGCCGCATTGGTCGGCTGCCAAGGGCTTGACGCGTTCGAGATGATGTTGCCGGTCGCCTATGAGACGGGACTGGGCTCCGTGGCCATCAAGGAGATGGTGTATCAGGCGACGGCGTATTGCGGTTTCGGCAGGATATTGCCGTTCCTGAAGAAGATTAACGACTTCCTCGGTGCGGCGAACGTACACCTGCCGGTGGCGCCGCAGGGCACCACCACGCCGGAGAGCCGTGCCCAGGACGGCGAGGACAAACAGGTCGAGATCTTCGGCGAAGGCATGCGCGGTTTCGCGCAGTCCGGACCGGAGGAGACCCGCCATATCAACAAATGGCTTGCCGACAACTGTTTCGGTGACTATTACACGCGTGGCGGCCTCGACACCCGCGAACGCGAGATGGTCACCTTCTGCTTCCTGGCCGCGCAAGGCGGTTGCGAACCGCAGCTTACGGCGCATTGCAAGGCGAACATTGCGGTCGGCAATGACAAGTCGTTCCTGATCGCGGTGGTTTCGCAGTGCATGCCGTATATAGGCTACCCTCGCACGTTGAATGCGATCCGCTGCATCAATGAGGCCGCGCAGGATTGATTCCGACGGCCATATGCCATATGTGAGCGAGGGGGCTGTCCGCCGTATCCAGCGGACAGCCCCCTCGCTCACATATGGGAACGTACATCGAAACGATTACTCGCCCCAGACATCCTTGGCGATGGACCGCACGAGCGCGATCTTGGCCCACTGCTGGTCCTCGGTGAGCTTGTTGCCCTCCTCGGTGGAGGCGAAACCGCACTGGGTGGACAGGCACAGACGATCCAGAGGAATGTACTGGGATGCCTCCTGGATGCGGGCCTTGATGGTTTCCGGATCCTCAAGGTCAGGCCTCTTGGAGGTGATCAGGCCAAGCACGACCTTCTTGTCTCCGGAGACCTTGGCAAGCGGGGCGAAATCGCCGGAACGGTCATCGTCAAACTCCAGATAGTAGGCGTTCGGATGTTCCTCGCCGAACAACACGTCGGCGACCTGGGCGTATCCGCCGGACGCGAACCACTGGGACTGGTAGTTGCCGCGGCAGATATGCGTATTGACGGTCATTCCTTCGGGAACGGCGTCGATGACGGCGTTGTTGATGCCCGCATACTGACGCTGGACTGCCTTCGGATCACGTCCGAACACGCTGTCCTTGAAATCCTCGGAGACCAGCATGCCCCACGTGCAGTCATCGAGCTGCAGGTTGCGGCATCCGGCGTCGAACAGGTCACGGGTCACCTGGCTGTACGCCTTGACGAGCGCTTCGGCAAGCTTATCATCGTTGGCGTACGGATTGGTGAAGTCCTCGGCCGCGCCAGCCTGCAGCAGGAACAAGGTCTGTGCGGGGGACGGAACGGTGATCTTGGCGACGGTGTTGTCGTCCTCGAACTGCTTGACGAACTTGAAGTGTTCGATGAACGGATGGTTTTCTCCGGAGATTTCGCCGGAAACGGCGGCGGTCTCGGTCACTTCGGAACCGTTGGAGCCATGGACGGCGACCGGATTGGTGCCCTTGGAAACGCCCTGGAGGCCCCACATGAAGTCGAGATGCCAATACGCGCGGCGAAATTCGCCATCGGTAATCACATGCAGGCCGGTGGCCTTCTGCTTGGTCACGAGTTCGGTGATCGCCTTGTCTTCGACCGCTTTGAGCTCGGCCGCGTCGATTTTACCTGCGGCGAAATCCTCGCGCGCGGCCTTGAGCTCGGCCGGACGCAGATAGGAGCCGACCACGTCGGCGTGGAATGGCGCGTTATGCTTGTATGCCATTGGACAATCCTTTCGAAAAACAGTGCTTGAATACCGTTGGCAGTTTACTCGGACGTCTCGAATCCGACGGATGGCACCATGCGTGCGACGCGCTCCTGCAAGGCTCTTGACGGACTGTTCCAAGGCGTGAGTACGGTACGGCATGGAAGAACATACACACGGAAAAAGAGGAGAGTGAGTACATGAACGTACTGGCGTTGGCGCAGGCTTGGTGGGCCCAGCACACCATCCATCTCGATCCGGAGCCTGCAGGCGAGCGTTCCGGCACCGTGATCGTCGACGACGTGGATGACGACAGGCCTCTGCGTTTCGTTGCCGTAGGGGATTCCATGATTGCCGGCTGCGGTGTCGATAACCAGTCGGAAGGCTTCACTCCGGCATTGGCGAGATGTTTTTCGCATACATTGAACCGCTCTGTCGAATGGGAGGCCCATGGCAGGCTGGGAGCGACCATGCGCCGCGTACGGTATCGGCTGATGCCGGAAATCGAAGGACGGGTTAATCTGATGGTCATCTGCGCGGGATCGAACGACTTGATGGCGCGACGCACCTTGGACGAATGGAAAGCAGATTTGTCGGCCACCATCGACGAAGCCAAAGCTATCTGCGACAACATAGTCGTGTTCAGCGCCGCCCAACTATACCGCAGTCCATCCCTCGGCGCCGAACTGCGCAAGGTCATCGGCCAGATGACCAAAGAACAGACCGCGGCGAGCAAAGCCATCTGCGAAAAGAAGCACGTCGAGTATCTCGATATGACTCATGAGGACGTACACGCCGATCTCGACTCCTTCTACGCCCATGACCGGTTCCATCCAGGACGGTACGGCTACGAATACATGGCGCGACGGGTGAATGATCTGCTGGGGGAGTGGCTCACATCCAATCTGTCCCATGTCTGATTCGAAAGCTTTCGCATTCCGGCCACCATGGAGCCATGGTGGCCGGAATCCATGGTTGAATGGTGTGACAACCAATCATATTCGAGGAATGGAAAGGCAATGAGCGAATCTCACGATCCTGCAAGTGACAGTATGACCACGGACAATGCGGCACGTCAGGAAAACAAGCATCAGGGTGCGGCCGTCAAAGCCGCATTGGGGGCGAACATCGGTGTCGCCATAGCGAAACTTCTCGCAGCGTTCTTCACCGGATCGTCCGCCATGCTCTCCGAATCAGTGCATTCCATCGCCGACTGCTCCAACGAGATCGTGCTGATGGCCGGAGGACGTTTCTCCAAGCGCAAGACCGACGGTGATCATCCGTTCGGCCTGTATCGGGCGAAATACCTCGCCTCATTCGTCGTGGCCACCCTGCTGTTCTTCGTCGGTGGCTTCTTCTCAACGTCCGAGGCCGTGAAGAAGCTTATCTCCCTTGCCGGCGATCCGGCTTTGCGTGATGTGAACCAGATGGAGCTGCTCGTCGCTTTCGCCGTGGTGGTCATCAGCGCCTGCCTAGAAGGCTACGGACTGCATCAGAGCATCAAGGAGGCCAACGAGCGCATGGAGCGTACGAACACGCCACGCATGGGCGTGTTCCGTTTCTGGCGGCACACCAAGTCCGCGGAACTTGCCTCAGTGATCATGGAGGACACGCTCGCATTGATTGGTCTGGCGTTCGCCGGTCTCGGCATCGGCCTTGCGATCGCGCTGGATAATGAGATCTTCGACGCGTTGGGAGGTCTTATGGTCGGTCTGGTTTTGATCGTCGGCTCGCTGCTGCTGGCGTTCAAGTCAGGTTCGTTGCTCATCGGCGAGGCCGTGGAACCGGACACGCGGCGGAAAATCGTCGAGGCCGTCACCACCACGCCGGGTGTCGAGCGTCTGCTGAACATGCAGACCGTGCATATGTCGGAGGATGACATCCTGCTATGTGTCAAAGTGCAGACCAGCAAGCTGGACCGCGATTACGACGTTGAAACCGTCGACAAAATCGAAAAGGCAGTGCGTGGCGCGCTACCGTGGTACAGTTTCGAAATCTACGTCGAACCGGATATCTACAGTGCCAAGCATGTGCATGCCTGACATGTGTATCGGCGAAGACAGTCAGCGATGACGACGATGGCCCCGGACGGAATGAATCCGTCCGGGGCCATTTCGCATATCGGTGAACGTTGATGACTTTTACTCCTCGGCCACCAGATCCAGATAGGAGTCGTTCCACAGATCCTCGTCGCCGTCCGGCATGAGCAGCACTCGTTCCGGGTTCAATGCTTCGACCGCGCCTTCATCGTGGGTTACCAGTACGATGGCGCCCTCGTATTTGGCGATGGCTTTCAGAATCTCGTCGCGGGACGCCGGATCCAGATTGTTGGTCGGCTCGTCGAGCAGCAGCACGTTCGCACGGCTCGTCACCAGCGTGGCCAACGCCAGACGTGTCTTCTCGCCGCCGGACAGCACACGTGCCGGCTTCAACGCGTCGTCACCGGAGAAGAGGAACGATCCGAGGATGGAACGCGCCTGCGTGTCGTCAAGCTCTGGCGCCACGTGAATCAGATTCTGCAATACGGTGGCATCAAGATCCAACGTGTCGTGCTCCTGCGCGAAATAGCCGATCTTGCAGCCATGCCCGTATTCCACGGATCCCGTGTCGGGCTCCTCCAAATGGGCGAGCAGACGCAGCGTGGTGGTCTTGCCGGCGCCGTTATAGCCCAGGATCACCACGCGCGACCCCTTGTCGATCGCCAGGTTCACGCCCGCGAACACGATGTTCGAGCCATACGCTTTGGAAATGTCCTTCGCCATGATCGGCGTGCGTCCGCAAGGCGCCGGTTCCGGGAACCGGATATCCGCCACCTTCTCCTTCTTCTGCGCCTCGGACGTGTTCTCCAGCAGTTTCTCCGCGCGACGCATCATATTCTGCGCGGCCACGGCCTTGGTGGCCTTCGCGTGCAGACGAATGCCCTGCTGCATCAGGCGCTCGGCCTTCTTTTCAGCGACCTCGCGCTCACGGCGGCGACGTTCCTCATCGACCACACGCTGATGCAGATAAGCCTTCCAGCCGAGCGAATACATGTCGATCTGGCCGAGCTGCGCATCCAGATGCCATACCTTGTTCACCACTTCGTCGAGCAGTTCGGTGGAGTGGGAGATGACCAGGAAGCCACCTTCGTACTTCTTCAGATAACCACGCAGCCATTCGATGGAATCCGCATCCAAATGGTTGGTCGGCTCGTCGAGAATCAGCGTGTCCGCATCGGAGAACAGGATACGCGCCAGTTCGATACGACGACGCTGGCCGCCGGAAAGCGTGCCCAGCTGCTGGCTCATCACATCCTGCGGCAGTCCCAGGCTGGCCGCCATCGCGGTCGCTTCGGACTGCGCGGCGTAGCCTCCGGCCTTTTCGAAATCCTGCATGGCCTTGTCATAGCGGTTCATCGCCTTGGTCATGACGTCCGGATCGGGGTCGGTCATGTCCTTTTCGGCCTTGCGTATACGTTTGATGATGCTGGCGATGTCTCGCGCGCTCATCATGCGGTCCAACGCGGTCTGCTCCGGGTCGGCGGCATGCGTGTCCTGCGGCAGATAGCCGAGTTTCCCGGAGACGCGCACCTTGCCGGCGGTCGGCAGCATATCGCCGGTGATCACGCGGGTCAGCGTGGTCTTGCCGGCGCCGTTACGGCCCACGAGGCCGATCTTGTCGCCTTTGGCGACATGGAAGTTGGTGGGATGCAGCAACGTGCGCGCGCCGATCTGAATCTCAAGTCCCTGCGCCTCAATCGCCATGCCGTGACACCTCTAGTCTTTCGTGTTTCTTCAAAAATCCTGCAAACGCCAATCGAACATCATAGCGAACACCCGCAACCGTTCCCTTTCGATTCATGTCTCATCTCCGAGCAGATCCCGTAGCACCGATTCCCGATGATTGATGAAGGTCCTGGTAATCCGATAACTGTCCGTATCCTGCGTAATCGCAGGGATGGATGCCGGTCCCGTCGAATGAGAGTATCTCCGCGTCCGGCAGGCCGAGCAGAATCGGCGAATGCGTGGCGACGATGAATTGCGAGCCGACGTCCGCCATACGGCGCATACGTTCCAGCAGGGTCAACTGCCGTTGTGGGGAGAGCGCGGATTCCGGCTCATCCAAAAGATAGAGCCCCCGTCCCGTGCGGGACGGAAGTATCTCCAGAAACCCTTCGCCATGGGACATCTCATGCAGATGCGCAAGTCCTCCGCCGTGATCGTATTCACGAGCCTGCGTCGCCAAAGTGAAGTAGCTTTCCGCGCGCAGGAAGAAGCTTGACGATCCAATCGCATGCCGACGGTATATCGTCATCGCCTCGGCAAAACCGGATGTGTCGTCGTACGTGCTGAACCGGTAATTGCGCGTACCACCTTCCGCGTTGAAACCGCAGGCGACGGCGATGCCTTCCAACAAAGTCGATTTGCCGCTGCCATTCTCACCGACCAGAAAGATGACATTCTTGTGGAATTCAAGTTCGTCAATCGAACGCAATGAGGGAATTCAACTGACATATGAATCAGTCAGCATATTCCAATCGATGCGCAGACCCAACACAATCAGATCGACCATACTTTTCACGAAACCATACTTTCATATCCGGCAGAACCGACCTACAGACCGGTGGCATAGCTCGATTATGCTACGGATCCGCCAACCCTCATATTTTTCTGCGTGCCATTGCCGCTTCGGATTATAGGACGGGCCGTGGGAAAGGATTGCATATGCTGCGCCGACACGGTGGATGGAATGAATCATCCAATCGCGTGATCGATTCGATACAGTGGTGTAGGAACCATTCAGGAGGGAAGAAGCATGGCAAAGGCTTTGATTGTGGTGGATGTGCAGCCGACGTTCTGCGAAGGCGGCGAACTCGGCGTGCAGGGAGGCAATGCGGTCGCCGAGCGTATCGCGGATTATGTGAACGCGCACCGGAGCGAATACGCATATATCGCGACCACGCAGGACTGGCATATCGAGCCGGGGACCCACTGGTCCGAGCATCCTGATTTCGTGGATACATGGCCGGTGCACGGCAAGGCCGGAACCGCCAATGCCGAGCTGCATCCCGCCATCGCCGCATTGAACATCGAGCATCATTTCAAGAAAGGTCAGTATTCACCCTCGTATTCCGGCTTCGAAGGCTTTGAGGACAACACCGACCGTATTCCCACCCGCGAAGAAGTCTCCACCGCCATGGCCTCGGGCAGGACACTCGCCAACGGGTTGAAGACCGCAGACATCACACGGATCGATGTGGTCGGACTGGCTGAATCGCATTGCGTCAAGGAAACCGCTCTCGACGCAAAAAAGCTGGGGTTCGAAGTGCATGTCATCGAAAACCTGACCGAACCGGTCAGCGAGGAACTCGGCATCGCAGCCCGTCGGCAGATGAGCGAGGCCGGCATCATCCTCGACTGATCGATCCCAATCAGCAAATAGCAATCCGACTATCAAAGACTAGGAGAGGCGGCCAATGTCAATGAAAAACGAACGAATTCAGCCAAAAACGTAAATTCAACGGACGATGGCGCGAACAGGTCTGCCAGACTACTGTCGAAACCACATAACTCACCGGCATCTGGGGCATCTACCCATACGCATACCGCCTCTTCGACGGAGCCGACCCCATCGCCAACACCTTGGGCGGCGAGCTCGGCTCGTGTTTTGGCTTGTCTGCCAACGCATGCCGTACGACCGCGTCTGAACCGTTTCTGTCCTGCGACGCGGAATGCGACACGCCGGGGCTTGCGTGTTCGCTTCAGCTCCTGTATATTTTTAACTCGTTGCCCACCACGGTGGAAAACATGCGGACATAGCTTAGTTGGTAAAGCGCAACCTTGCCAAGGTTGAGACCGCGGGTCCGAGTCCCGTTGTCCGCTCCACACGATTCAAGCTCCCATTTGGGAGCTTTTCTTTTATCATCAATCACTCCGACGGTGGCGCGGATTCCATATCGGCTTCACGCCACCGTCTCATCCTAGTCGCCGATGTTGTCGCGGGCCGGCGTAATCATCGTCAGCATCATGATGGACGGCTCCTCCGCATACACGGCATGGGGGATACGGGTGGGGAAATAGGCGAGCCCGCCCGGAACGAGATCTACGGTCCTGCCGTTGCCCGTCACCTTCAACCGCCCCTTCAGCGTCTGCACGAACACCGGCATCGCCGCGGTATGCTCGCTGAGCTCCTCACCGGTGTCGAAGGAGAACAGCACCACGTTGCCGCCCGCCTTCTGCATGACGGTCCTGGAAACCGTGGATCCTTCCTGGATGGAAATCATATCCTCCAGATTCTCGATGTATCCGAGCTCAATCGGTTCGGCATCATCACGCTTGTCACTCATCAGTACCTCCTTATAGTAGTGTGGTTCGGATGGTTCCATCGTAACGGTTCCGTCCCCGGAACCCATCCACGGCCGTCAGTACGTGAATCGTTTGACCACGATGCGGACGTTTTCTTGAATCGAACGCGTTTATGAGCCAAACTTATGACTGTTTCACGGATGTTGGCAAAGTCGCTAAGGGGTCGTGGAACGAACGGAGGTATATAAGGAAATGAACGAGAATATCGACATCGACACCACTTTCGTGCCGGATGATTCCGCCAGCCATTCCTGGACGGAACGGGACAGCGAACTCGTAGAGGAGTACGCCGCCCAGCTCATGGCAATGAGCATCTGAACGGGCATGAGACACGAAAAAGGCGTGTGGGCTGTTCCCAGTGCGGAGCGAACCCACACGCCTTTTCCTTGTTCCATGATGACGCAAAACGCCGGCGGACACGGGAGAGACGACGCATGGACTAGGATTCCCAGCCGGAGCGTACGACGAGCCAAGGAGAACACATGCCGGCGAATACGAAGCCGAAAGGCGGCATCATCAGACAGATGTTCAGCTATGGCGGCGTCTCGGCGATGCAGACCTTCGTCGAGTTCGGCGTATTCGCCATACTGCAGCTGGCCGGCTTTCCATTCCGTCTGGCGAACGCTGCGGCGGTATTCTGCTCCGGCACCTTCAACTACGTCATGAACCGCAACGTCACCTTCAAATCATCATCGAACTATGCTCGTTCCATAGCCATGTTCGTGGCCATGTACTGCTGGAACCTGCTGTTCTCCAATCTGATGATGGCATGGATCCCGGGTCTGCTCGGATGGCCCACCATGGCGGTCAAAATCGCCACCATGGGCATGCAAGCCATCTGGGGGTTCCTGCTGTGCCGCTATGTCATCTTCAAATGACGTCTGTCCCATGGGCGGCCCTTCATACCGTGAATCGCGTCTCCATGGCCATCGTTCCCTTACAATAGGTTACGCACCGAAAATCTAAGCCGGGGGAAGGATGGTCGTTCGTTGTCAGACGTGAGATGGGAGATGGAACGACTCCGACCCGTATATGAGACCGGAGTGCTGCGATTGCTGCTGCGTGGCAACTCCATGCTGTACGTCGCATTGCTGCGCTCCACATTCGATCCGCTCACCGGCGAACTACCGCGCGAGATCGTGGAGGAGCGTTTCGCGCGCAGCCTGGCCCGGCTCACCGAAACGGGCGACTATACACCCAAGGACGGGCAGACGAACGCGGACGCCGCGCATGCGATCCTGTCCCAGCTGACGAAGGAAGGCGAAGGCGACTACGCCTGGCTCGCCAATTCGCTTGACGTCGCCTCGCACCGCTATCTGTACCGTCTCACGGCGCGCGCGCACCGCGCCATCGAAGCGCTCGACCGGCTTGAGGACACTACGAAAGCGCTGTCCGGTGCACAGGCCAACAGCATCATCATGGAAATCGAGCATGCGCGCATGCAGCTGACCGCCGATCCGCACGAACGCATCCGCCTGCTGGAACGCGACATCGATGAAAAACGGAAGCAGATCGACGAGCTGAAGCACAGCGACGCATTGGAAAAGCTCACCTCGCAGCAGGTGGGCGACATCATCGGCGTCATCCACAACACGTTGCGCGGCGTTCCGATCGATTTGCGCGAACTTGCGCTCGAGGAACGCGACCATGGCGACAACCTGCGCCGCAGCATGCAATCGGAATCCATCAGCGTGGAACAGGCTCTCAGCGCCTACCATGACGCATACCACAGATCGTTTCACGAGTCCGACAGCGGCCGGCGTTTCGAGGACGCGTTCCAAGTGATCGTCACTGAAGAGGGCCGCCGCGAAATCGACGACGCGGTGCGCGACATCGCCCGGAACCCGTATCTGGAAGGCGAGCCGGGCATCCTGCTCGCCCAGGTGCGCGCCGAACTCAACCGCATCTACGAAGGCATCGAGGACGTGCGCAGGCAGATCCGCATATCCGACGAGGCCGTAAGCCGTCTGGTGCGTCAGCGGACCGACACGCATTACCGCACCATGCTCGACAAGCTTCATAAATTATTCGTGCGGACCAACGACGACGCGAAAAGGAATCCCGGTTCGACGGAATGCCCATACCATACGGAGACGGGCATGGCGCAGTTCCAGGCATTGCCGTCGCGTCCGGCGAAATCGATGGCGCGCGCCACGACCGCCAGCCTGCTTGACTCGCCCACGACGGACATCGACGCGCCCGACCTCAAGACAATGGTCGAGATGTGCGGACCGAGGCTGACGCACATGGTCTCGCTCATCCGTCACGATCCGGTAAGGACGTCGGACGGCATGTTCGTGGATTTCGCGGCAAGCTTCAACCGGCTTCCACGGGCCGAACGGCGAGAAAGCGAACTGATAGGATTCCTGAGCGCCCTACGGGTCCAGGACGGTTCGGCAAGCGTGGCATGGCATTGCGTGTCGGTTGACGGCGGCGAGCGCGTGTGGCGCACCAGGCCTGTCCTCGCCAGCGAATCGACGCTTGAAGACATCATCGAGGAGGGATGAGCATGACGGACGATCTTGACGACCAGGGGACCAGTATCGGGCTGACGGATGACGGGGAATACGGACTTCCACCGGAGGAGCCGACCGCACCGCAGACCATGCCGTCGCTGTTCGACGGCGACACCGGCGACATGCCGCTTGAAGCGCGCAGGGCCGCGATCGCGCTCAAACGTGAGCGGTACATCGACGGCAGCTTGTACGAACGCGCATGCGAATACCGTGAGGCCGTGGAGCGTTCGTTGAACAACGACATGCTCAGGTTGGTTGACAACACGAAATATCAAATCATGTACGCGTCGCCCGTCACCGATTCGGAAACGAACATCCGTTCGTTGAAAACGCGTGTGAGCCTCACCCGGGAGGAGGCCGCCACGCTTGCCGCCCTGCGTATCAAGGTGTTGGAATACGAGAACCAGAAAGCCGAACCCGGCGACTGGCTCATCAATTTCGACGACATCCGTGCGATGCTCGCCACCGGAGCGGGATTCCTCGCCGGTGGCAATGACGAGGAGGGGACGGCGAAGAAGATCTCGTCCGTCATCTCGCGCATGCGCACCTACGGGTATCTCGCGGACACCGGAGAGGATGACATATACGTGATCACTCCGCTGGTGCCGCTGGTGCTCGACCGTGAGCTCGCGGACGAATGGCTTGGTTCCGAGGGCCTGGATGACGCCGCCGGCGTGGACGATAGCGGAGCCGAAGGTTCGTCCGATTCCGGCGACGGAGACGGCACGGTCGGTTCGAACGGGATTCCGGCATCCAACGTCGAGCAGAACGCGTTCGATTTCGATATGGCCGACGATTCCTTTGACGGAGGGGAAAACCGATGACTGAAGACGGCATGAAAATCGTTTCCGACCGGTGGATGCTGCGGAGCCGGCAGATCGTCAACTGGGGATCCTACGGCGGCTACCACGTGTTCCGTCCGTCCATGGACGCGGACATGCCGGTCACCTTGCTCGCCGGCGCCAGCGAATCAGGGAAGTCCACCCTCGTCGACGCCCAGATCTCCCTTCTGTACCCCTCCGGCACGCCTTTCAACAAGGCGTCGAACTCCGGACGTTCGGAACGCAACGACTATACGTATCTACGCGGCATGATCGGCATAAGCGACGGCGAGGACGGCGAGACCCCGATCTTCCTGCGCGGCAGGGACGTGGACGGCAAGCCGCAGAACATTTGGGGCGCGATCGTCGACACCTATGAGAACCGCAGCGACGGCGGCATACTGTCCTGCGGCAAATTCCTGTACCTGACCGCTGGCGACGGCCCGGACGGGCTGCGCCGCCAGTTCATCACACGCAACAACCAGCCCATCGACCCACGACTCATGGACCAGCATCGCGACACGCCATTCACCAGGGGCATGATGGAGCAGACCTACCCAGGCTGCACGACCCACGTCAACGCGGCCGCGTTCCACGCCTCCATCTGGCAGGACATGGGACTGAGCGCCGAAGCCTGCCGGCTCCTGCACAAGATACAATCCGCCGACGCGCCATCGAAGCTCGACGACATCTTCAAACAAGGCGTCCTCGACGTGCCGGAATCCATCCGTCTCGCCCGCGAGACCGTCGATGACTACAACCGGTTCAGTGAGAACTTCCATAGCATGGAAGACAAAGCGGCCCGTGTCGCCATCCTGCAGAACATCCAGACACGTTACGGCCAATATGCCAAACAACTCAGCGAAAGACGCGAATACGAGCCCGTCAACCCCGACAACGAACAGGGGGAAGCTACTCTCGCCGCATGGACGCGTTCGCGCATGGCCAGCGAGGTGCGTTCCGGACTGCCCGCGGCGCAAAGCAAGGCGAAGGAGTCCCAGGAAGCCCTCGTCGAAGCGCAACGGCGCATCGACGATCTCGACGCGCAGATCGAAGCCGTCAAGGACCGCATCCGCGGCATCGACGGCGGCAGCCTGCAGCAGCTCGGCAAAGACCTCAAACGCGCGCGTCAGGACGCCGACGAGGCCCGCCGCCAACGGCACGACATAGCCGAACGATTCGAACGGGTCGAAGGCAAAATGCCCGCCGACGAGCGTACGTGGGACCTCAAACGCGCCGCATTGGCCGAATCGGCTGACACGTATGACGAACGATTGGGCGAGGCGCAGGACAAATACCGGAAACTGGTGGGGGAGCTGCATGACAGGCAGCGCGAGCGCGACGCGCTCCGACGGGATTACCGGCGCAAACTCGACCATCGGACGCGCATCAGCGACGAAATGGACGAGGCACGTGCGCTGATCGCCCAGGCGACCGGCTTGGATGAGACGCAGCTGCCGTATGTGGCGGAATTGATGGACGTGGACGAGCATGACGAACGGTGGCGTCTGGCGATGAACGTCACGTACGCGCCGATCGCGCAGACCATACTCGTCGACAAACGGTACGAACAGGGATTCGCAGCCAAGGTCAGCGCCATCGATCCGACGCGCATGACACGTCGCACATGGCGTTTCGTCGATACGGACGCGCGCTACGATTCCGCCGGCAATGAAGGATGGATGTCGTCGAAGCTGCGGTACAAGGAAGATTCGCCTTTCGTCGGATGGCTGAAGCGGCAGACGTCCTCGGAACGGTTCGACGCGCGTTGCGTGGAGGCCATTGATGATATGGACCGTGACGAGCGTCAAGTGCAGCCCGATGGACAGATCAAATCCGGCGACCGCGGTTTTCACGGCGTCAAGGGCATGCATCAGGTCATCGGCTTCATGAACGAACATTACCTGTCCGAACTGAAACGTCAGCTTGATGAAGCCGAACATGCTGCGGAGGACGCCGACCGCCGCAGCCAGCAGATGTCCAACGCGATCACCCTGCTGCAGGACGAGCATGAGCTCACCCGCGTCATAGCCGACATGCCGTGGAGCAAAATCGATGTAGACGGGCTTGAAACGAAGGCGGAGCAGATCCGCCAGCAGATCGAACGGATCGAAAGCGATCCCGAACTGGGGCAATTGCAGGACGAGCTGGAACGCCTTCGCCTGCAGTCGGAAGCCGAAGGCAAGAACAGGTACCAGGCCGAAGCCGGTCTGGAAAACGCCCAACGTGCCGTCCATGCCGAACAGGCGTGGCTCAACGCGTACGGCGACGCGGATTTCGACGATTCCACGCTGTCCGACATGGTATCGAATCTCCTGGCCGACGCGTACGAGAACTGCTTCGGCACGTCCGTGCACGCGCAGGACCGTCCTCGGCTCATCGCCGGCGGCGCCGACCGTGAGGGGTCGATGCCATTCGACGAGCGTGTGATGCGCAACATCGGACGCATCGTACGCGCACGAATCCAAGAGACCGACGAGCGTGCCGGCAAGCTGCGCACCGACACGGAAACCGTCATGGAAGACTATCTCAGGCACCATGCCCCTGAGGACGACACCGTCACGGCAAGCGTGGAGGACTACCGGTATTACCTTGACGAACTCAACATGCTCAACATGCTCGTCACCCGCGCCGCAACCGACGAGGAGTACGCGAACAGCGTCGAAAAACTGTATATGAGCTTCCAACAGCTCAACCGCGCGCTCAACACCGACGAGGAGAACGTCAGGGAGCAGCTTGTCCGCATCAACGGCATGCTCAAGGACCAACAGTTCGGTCCGCGTGGAGGCAGGCTTTCGCTTGGCGTGAAATTCGGTGATGTCGACCGGCAGTTCAGAAGATCATTGGGCGGCATCATGTCGAAACTGGACGATTGGACGCGCAACGGACGTGACAATCCCATTGAGACCCGCAAGGCGTTCAAGGGGTGTGAGCCATTCGTCGGCAGACTGCGGGACGAACTCGTCAAAATCCATGACACGAACGGTATCAAGGAGTACGGCGCCCGCAACCTCGATCCCCGCGTACGCAGCTCGTTCTACGCGACCGTGCATCATGACGACGCTCCCGACGAACATATCAGCTCCACCGGAGGCAAATCAGGCGGCGCATTACAGGAACTCACCTCGTTCGTCTATGGCGCGGCCCTGATCTATCTGCTTGGCGGCGATCTGACAGGCAGACCCACCTACACCACGCTGTTCCTGGACGAGGCCCTCATCAAAGCCGATGGACGCTACACCAAACGCGCCCTCACCGTACTGCCTCGGCTCGGCTTCCAAATCATCGTATCCGCCCCCGAAAGCAAAACCGCGGAAATCCTCAATATCGCCAACAAGGCATACGTGGCATACAAGGACCCGTCCACCGGCAACTCGTACCTGCAGGAGCTCGACCGCGAAACCGCACGGAACGAACCGCAGGCCCCGGCCAAAGATACAACACCATCGATGGAGGAGTAGCCATGGCAACGGCCAGGAGCGTCAAGGACGGCATGGATATCCGCCAAGAACTCGACGAATACGTCGACTCGCACCTTAACCGGCACATGTACGACGCCGGCCTCTCCTGGCCTCTGCGCAAAACCATCCGTCTGCCCAGACAAACCGAACTGGCGAACAACTACACGCGCGTCCGTGCCCAAGACGACGCCATCCGCGACTGGGCGAGCCGACATCAATGCGCGACCAGCGAAAAGACCAAAATCGTTTCCAGCGGACTCATCCGGCAGAAAAGCCGTCTCGTCGATTCGGTGACCGTACCCGACCTCGACACGGCCCTCCGCATCGCGACAAGGACCACACGCGAACGCTACCTGCGAGAACGCCGACGCATGCACGAGCTGGCGGACGAATTCGGCATCGGCGAAGACAACGCGTTAGACGTCATCAGAATCCTCAAAGACCACGATGATACCGATTTCCGGCTCGTCATCCAAGCCGCCCACTACTTCGCCGACCACGACTGCCGCACCATGACCCCGCGCATGGTGCCGATCCCCGGATTCAGTGCCAAGTGGCTCGGCACACCCAACTCCCAGCGTCGCAAGGCGATACGCATGCTCACCGGGCAGGACGACCTCGATTTCCAGGAACGTCCCGGCGAACTCAGGCTACGTTTCATGGACGCCGGACACCACGGCCAGCCCGACCTCATCGTCACCCATCCTTGGATCCGCGACAGACCCACCGATATTGTGCGCGCCATCATCCTCGAAAACAAAGACACCTACCAGGCCATGCCCGCCGTCGAACACGCCATCTGCATCTTCGGCAGCGGATACGCCACCCTGAAACGCATGACGACCCTCCTGCCATGGATCACAGACATCCCCGACATCATCTACTGGGGAGACATGGACGCCGACGGACTCGACATCCTCTCCAAATTCCGGCAAACCGGCGTCCCATGCGCGTCGCTGCTGATGGATCCCACCGCCTACCGAACCTACGAACAATACGGCACCATGCTCGACACGAAAAACAAGCCACTGACCACACGCGAGCCAAAACCCACACCCCGGCTCACCCTCGAAGAACGCAGACTCTACGAAATGCTCTGCACTGGAGCCAATGCGACATACCTGCGGATCGAGCAGGAACGCATCCCCATCGCGGACGCCGCAACCATCCTGCGGGACAGACACCAATGGCCCATCACCATACCCGACAACACCATATAGAACACCTGTTCGAAACCAGCGCAGAAATACGCTATCCTATACACCTAGAAAAGGCAAACAAAAGCGGAGGGGAAAGTGGCCGCCAAACGAAACAGCACCGCACGCAACGAAGTCGTGGTCGAACGCGTTCTCACCAGCGACGCGTTTTTGGCACGCGAAATCAAAAAAGCGCCAATGAAGATGAAGGACGGTTCGCTCATAGCGGATCTGAAACACCTGCCCAACGACCTCAAAATCGTCATCCAGGGCGCCCGCGAGCATAACCTCAAGAACGTCGACTTGGAGTTTCCGCGCAACCGCATGGTGGTGTTCACAGGCCTGTCCGGTTCGGGCAAATCCTCGTTGGCGTTCGACACGCTGTTCGCCGAAGGCCAACGCCGGTATGTCGAATCGCTGTCAGCGTACGCACGCCAGTTTCTGGGCCAGATGGACAAGCCCGACGTCGATTTCATCGAAGGCCTGAGCCCAGCCGTATCGATCGACCAGAAGACCACGAACCGCAATCCGCGTTCGACCGTCGGCACGATTACGGAGATCTACGATTATCTGCGACTGCTTTTCGCACGCACCGGCGTTCCGCATTGTCCGGAATGCGGCGCTTTGGTGAGCGCGCAGACGCCGCAGCAGATGGTGGACGAACTGCTGAAGTATCCGGAGCACACGCGTTTCCAGATACTCGCGCCCGTCGTACGCGGACGCAAGGGCGAGTTCGAGGATCTGCTGGAACTGCTGCGCGGCGACGGCTACGCGCGCGCTCTGATCGATGGCGAGATGCGGCAGCTGTCGGACGACATCAAGCTCACCAAGCAGAAGAAGCACACCATCGAAGTGGTGGTGGACCGTCTGGTGGTCAAGGATGGCATCCGCCAGCGTCTCACCGACTCGGTGGAGACGGCCCTGAAACTCGCCAAGGGCGTGATCGTCGCCGACTTCGTCGATCTGGACGAAAAGGATCCGGACCGTCGCAAACCGTTCTCCGAGAAACGCGCCTGCCCGAACGGACACCAGCTGGAGCTCGACGAAATCGAACCGCGCACCTTCTCGTTCAACGCGCCGTACGGGGCATGCCCCGAATGCACGGGCATCGGCTACAAGCTGGAGATCGACCCCGAACTGGTGATCCCCGATCCGAACAAGACGCTCAACGAGAACGCCATCGAACCATGGGGCATGACCAAGGGCACCGGCGAATACTACAGGCATGTGCTTGAAGGCCTCGGCGAGGAGATGGGCTTCGACCTGGACACGCCTTGGAAGGATCTTCCCAAGGAGGCGCGGGACGCCATCATGTACGGCCGTGATTTCAAAGTGCAGGTCTCGTACCGCAACCGTTGGGGACGCATGCGCGAATACTCCACGGGATTCGAAGGCGTGGTGCGCACGCTGATGCGGCGGCACGACGAAACCGATTCCGACCAGATGAAACAGTATTACGAGTCGTACATGCGCGAGGTGCCATGCCAGGCATGCCATGGCCGGAGACTCCGCCCGGAAGTGCTCGCCGTCACCGTGGGAGGCGAATCCATCGCGGACGTGTGCGACATGTCCGCCGAACGCAGCCTCGCTTGGATCAACGGACTCAAACTGGAAGGCTCGGCCGCGCAGATCGCCGGCGAAGTGGTCAAGGAGATCCGCGCACGCCTCGGATTCCTCAATGACGTCGGCCTCAACTATCTGACGCTGTCACGCGCCGCGAAGACCCTGTCTGGCGGCGAAGCCCAACGCATCCGCCTGGCCACCCAGATCGGCTCCGGTCTGGTGGGCGTCATGTACGTGCTGGACGAACCGTCCATCGGCCTACACCAGCGTGACAACGAGCGGTTGATCACCACATTGCACCACCTACGAGATCTCGGCAACACGCTGATCGTCGTCGAGCACGACGAGGACACCATCAAAAGCGCCGACTGGGTCATCGACATCGGTCCGGGCGCAGGTGAGCATGGCGGCGAGGTCGTCTATTCCGGGCCCGCGAAGAAACTCATCGACGCGCCCCGTTCCGTCACGGGAGACTACATCGCCGGCCGTAGAAGCATCGAAGTGCCCAAGACCCGTCGCAAGACGCATAAAACCAAGCAGCTGCGCGTGGTGGGCGCCCGCGAGAACAATCTGAAGAATCTCAACGTCAACTTCCCGTTGGGTGTCTTCACCTGCGTGACGGGCGTGTCCGGCTCCGGCAAATCCACGCTGGTCAACCAGATCCTCTACCCGGTGCTCGCCGACAAGCTCAACGGCGCGCGCATCGTGCCCGGAAAGCATACGCGCGTGGAAGGCATCGACCAGTGCGACAAGGTGATTCACGTCGACCAGAACCCGATCGGCCGCACGCCGCGTTCCAATCCCGCCACCTACACCGGCGTGTGGGACAAGATCCGTACGCTATTCGCCAAAACGCCCGAGGCGCAGGTGAGAGGCTACGGTCCCGGACGCTTCTCGTTCAACGTCAAAGGCGGCCGTTGCGAAGCCTGCCATGGCGACGGCACGCTGAAGATCGAAATGAACTTCCTGCCGGACGTGTATGTGGACTGCGAGGAATGCCATGGCCAGCGCTATAACCGCGAGACCCTCGAGGTGAAGTACAACGGCAAGTCCGTGGCCGACGTGCTGAACATGCCTATCGAGGAGGCCGCGCGGTTCTTCAAGGCTTATCCGTCCATCTCGCGCTATCTTGACACTTTGGTACAGGTCGGCCTCGGATATATCCGTCTCGGACAGCCCGCTCCGACGCTGTCCGGAGGCGAGTCGCAGCGTGTCAAGCTCGCCACGGAACTGCAGCGCCGTTCCACCGGCAAAACCGTGTACATCCTCGACGAGCCGACCACAGGTCTGCATTTCGAGGATGTGCGCAAGCTGTTGCTCGTGCTGCAGGGACTGGTGGACAAAGGCAACACCGTCATCGTCATCGAGCACAACCTCGACGTGGTCAAATCCGCGGATTGGATCATCGACCTTGGCCCGGAAGGCGGTGATGGCGGCGGCACCATCGTCACCGAAGGTACGCCGGAGCAGGTCGCGCAATGCGAACGGTCCTGGACCGGCAAGTTCCTCAAGGACATGCTGTGAGTGATTTCGAACGGCACAGCCCGGAAGTATGGAGGGAAACGGCGGATTCGCTGCGCGAGGCATCCGCATCGGCCGCCGATGCCCGCTCCGGGAACAGGGGAGTGAACAGAAACGGCGCGCCCCTGTTGGGAGACACCCGCGACCTGTTCCGCCCGAAGACCTCCGACATCCCGGCCCAGCCAGGCGTCTACAAGTGGCGCGACGGCGAAGGAAGGGTCATCTACGTAGGCAAGGCCAAGAACCTGCGCAACCGGCTGACGAATTACTTCCAACCGCTTTATCAGCTGCATCCGCGCACGCAAACCATGGTATTGACGGCACGCAGTCTCGAATGGACGGTCGTCGGTACGGAATTGGAATCGCTCACCTTGGAATACACGTGGATCAAGGAGTTCGATCCTCGGTTCAACGTGGTGTTCCGCGATGACAAGACCTACCCGTATCTCGCCATCTCCTCCGGCGAACGCGTGCCGCGCATATGGGTGACGCGCAGCCGCAAACGCCGGGACACCAGGTATTTCGGGCCTTACGCGAAGGTATGGGATCTTCGTCATAGTCTTGATCGCCTGCTCAAAACGTTTCCCGTGCGTACTTGCTCGCAGAACGTGTTCCATAAGGCCGAGATCACGCGTCGCCCCTGCCTGCTGGCGTCGATCGGCAAATGCTCGGCGCCATGCGTGGGACGCATCGGCGTCGAGGAGCACCGCAGGATGTGCGAGCAATTGGTAGGCGTGCTGACCGGCCGCATCGGCAAGTCGTACATCGCGCAGCTGACCCGTGAGATGAAGTCGGCTAGCGATGAATTGGAATTCGAGAAGGCCGCACGGCTACGCGACCAGATCCAAATGCTTCAGACCGTGGTCGAGCAGAACGCCGTCGTGTTCGATTCGGATGTCGACGCTGACGTGTTCGGCATCGCCTCCGACGAGCTTGAGGCGAGCGTGCACGCGTTCTTCGTGCGGGCCGGTTCCATCCGCGGCGAACGTAATTGGAGCGTCGAACGGGTCGAGGACATCAGCGATGAGGAGTTGATCTCGGATCTCATCACGCAGGTGTATTCGGAAGCCGCGGGGGAGAGCGTCATCACGTCCGATGCCACCATCGTCACCGAGCAACGCAATGCGATCGGTTCGACGCAGACCATAACGGCCGTGGATGCGGCGTCCCGCGCGCAGGCCACGAAGGAACGCAACGAGCGGCAGGAGCAGACGGGGCGCGCGGATCTGCTGGCTCCGATCGCCCCTGTGCCCCGTGAGGTGATTGTGCCGATCGAGCCGGCCCGCCGGGAAGATCTCGAACAGTGGTTGAGTGGACTGCGCGGCGCCGCCGTCACCATCCGGGTGGTCAGCAGGGGAGACAAGAGACAGCTCATGGAACGCGCTGACGACAATGCCAAACAGGCGTTGCAACGCAGCAAGATGAGCCGTATCAGCGATATGGGAGCACGTTCCGACGCGATGAACGATGTGGCGCGGGCCCTCGGACTCGAGCAGGCGCCGTTGCGCATCGAATGCTACGACATCTCCAATACGGTCGGCGGCGCATATCAGGTGGCGTCCATGGTGGTATTCGAGGATGCCATCGCCAAAAAGTCGGAATACCGCCGTTTCGCCATACGAGGCGCGGACGGGCAAGGCGCGTTGGATGATTTGAGCGCGCTGTACGAGACGTTGACCCGGCGTTTCCGGCATGGCAACATCGCGGGCGATTCCGGGGAAAGCATGGACAACGAGAAACATGCGGCCGGACGGGTTGATGTGGCGGAAGGAACGGATGGCGCCGGGACGGATGCCATACAGCAGAACACGAATCGCCGCCATTTCGCATACAGGCCGAATCTGGTGGTCGTCGACGGCGGCAAGCCACAGGTCATGGCCGCGGCCAGGGCTCTGGCCGACTGCGGTGTGGACGACGTGGCGGTCTGCGGATTGGCGAAGCGCTTGGAGGAGGTGTGGGTACCGGACGATGATTACCCGATCATCCTCAAACGCCAGTCCGAAGGCATGTACCTGCTGCAGCGGGTGCGTGACGAGTCGCACCGTTTCGCGATCACCTACCATCGCCAAACGAGACGCAAGGGCATGCTGCGTTCGGCTTTGGATGACATTCCAGGCATCGGCGATGCTTATCAGAAGAAGCTGCTCAACCATTTCGGCTCCGTGCGCGCCATGCGCGAGGCGAGCGTGGAGGATTTCGAACAGGTCAAAGGCATCGGGCGCGCCAAGGCGGAAGCCATATACCGGACGCTGCACGCCTCCGATGGAAACGGAGACGGAAGCGGGGAATCCGGGAACGGATCCGCCCCAAGTCCGAAAGATGGAACGGAAGCAGTGGCGAACCACACGAAATGACATTCACGTTGCTAGCATGATGGTGGAAAACACCAAGGAGGGAACATGACGAACGCCATCCACCGGTGCGCGGTTCTCGGCAAACCCATCGCGCACTCGCTTTCCCCCGTGCTGCATAATGCCGCCTATCGGGCATTGGGCCTCGACGGATGGTTCTACGACAGGCATGAAGTGGGAGAGTCCGAACTCGAGGATTTCCTGGAATCGCTTGATAGCAGCTGGGCCGGTCTCAGTCTGACCATGCCGTTGAAAAGGACCATACAGCCGTATGGCACGCCATCCAACACCTGGGCCAGGGAGCTCAACGTGGCCAACACGGCCATCTTCGACTGGACCGGCACGTGCCATAACGGCAATGCCTCCATTCCCGCCATCAAGCTCTACAACACGGACGTCAAAGGCATCGAACTCGCCTTCGAACATTCGTATGCGCTTCGGCAGGAGCGCCCTCAAGCCGATCGCGCCGGCAAAGCGGTGATCATCGGCAACGGAAACACCGCCACCTCCGCACTGGCCGCATGCATCGAGATGCCGTCGATCGGACACGTCAGCGTCGTGGCGAGGCATCCTGGAAAGAACACCTCGCTCGAACCGTTGGCCGGCAAGTATCTGGGAGAGGGTTCCATAGACATCGTCGGCATGGACCATGCGGTCCGGAAGCTGGATCACGCCGACGTCGTCATCAACACCATTCCCGGACTTGCCGCCGATTCGATCGCCGAAGAGTTCGCCACAACGGGTGCCATCGCGCATGGAACCCTGCTTGACGTGGTGTATGATCCCCGCCCCACCAAGCTCATGCAGGTTTGGCGGTCGCATGGAGGCACGGCCATCGGCGGCGAGGAGATGCTGTTATACCAGGCCATGGTCCAAGTCTGGCTGATGACTGGCGCATGGGATGATGACCCGCCAAGCCATCCAATCGATCAACGGAAAGCCGACGCGCTGGAACAAGCCATGCGCGCGGCACTTGAGGAGGCCCTGTGATGAACAACCAAAACGATACCATCCGCCAGACGGTCAAGCATGTGAGTCCCACACCGCCCGCCAAGGATTTCGAAGTGTTGCTCATCACCGGTATGAGCGGCGCCGGACGCTCCCATGCCGCCAACAGCATCGAGGACATGGGCTGGTACGTGGTGGACAACATGCCGCCGAAACTGCTGGTTCCATTGGTCGATATGATGACCAGTTCCGGATCGAACATCCATAAGCTCGCCGCGGTCATCGACGTACGGTCGCGCGATTATTTCGATGATCTGTCCGCCGTGCTGAGCCATTTGGACGATCTCGGTGTGAAGACTCGCATCCTTTTCCTCGACGCCAGCAACGAAGTGCTTATCAAACGGTACGAGTCCGTGCGCCGGCCTCATCCCCTGCAGCAGGGCAATCGTCTGATCGACGGAATCTTGGAGGAACGCGACCTGCTGAAGAATCTCAAGGAGCATGCCGACATCGTCATCGACACCTCGACGCTGAGCATCCATCAGTTGTCTACGAAACTGTATGAAGGTCTGCTCGGTTCCGGTCCGACCACGGTCTCCGTGCATATCTTCAGCTTCGGTTTCAAGTATGGCATTCCAATCGATGCGGATTTTGTGGCCGACGTCCGGTTCCTACCCAATCCATTCTGGGTGCCCGAGCTCCGCTCGCTGACGGGTAAGGACAAACCCGTCAGCGATTATGTGCTGTCCAGCGAGGGAGCTGAGGAATTCCTGGACGCGTATGAAAAGGCCATCGCCATCGCCATCGAGGGGTACGCGCAGGAAGACAAGCATTATGTGACCATCGCCATCGGATGCACCGGCGGCCAGCACCGTTCCGTGGCCATGAGCGAAGCGCTGGCCAAGCGTCTACGCGCCCGGGGTCTTACCGTCACCGTCTCGGCGCGCGAACTGGATAAACGCACGACGGAACAATGACCGCATTATGAGAAAACGTGGTCCGAATATACGGAAAATCCATCATCTTTGTCCAAGATATTCGGTATCACAGTAAGCCGGTAGCAATGCGAGTCGACCTTGCGACTCGCCTGAAATTATAGGGAAGAACAGGAAAGTAGGAGGTTGGCTCTTGGCTCTTCTGGATGACGTCAAAAGCGAACTGGCCGCAATCGACAACGAGTTGCCCATCGCGAAGAAATCGCAGGCGACCGCTATGATTCGGTTCGGCAACGGCTTGCACTCAGTGGACCGCCACATTCTCGTACAGGCGCAGTTCGATTCCCAAGATGCGGCCTTATGGCTGCAGGACACCATCAGAAACCTTTATGGCCATGAAGCCACTTTCACCCCCGTCTCCAGGCAGACGCCCGCAGGCGTAGTGCAGCGTTTCGTGGTCCGTGTGCCCAAGGGCAGCGCCGCACTGGTGCTGCAGACCGGACTGTACAGCAGATACACCAAAACCATGGTGCTGGGTCTGCCGAGCGATATCATCAACGGCAAAATCGCCCAGATCAAAGCGGCTTGGCGTGGCGCGTTCCTCGCCGCAGGGCATTTGTCGGACCCGGGCAAGGCCAGTTATCTTGAAATCGTCTGTCCGAATCATGAGGCCGCTCTGGCTCTGGTATCCACTGCACGGCGCCTGGGTATTACCGCCAAGCCACGTAAGCTGCGCAGTTCCGAACGTGTGACGTTGCGCGATCCCGATGCGATAGAACGTATGCTCATTCTTATGGGCGCCCCGCATTCCGCCCGCGAATGGACCGGCAAGCGTTCCGACGGCGAGGCCCGTGGAAAGGCGAACCGTCTGGCCAATTTCGACGACGCCAACATGCGCCGCAGCGCCAAAGCCGCCGCGGAAGCATGCGACAAGGTCCGTCAGGCGTTCGAAATCCTCGGCGACGACATTCCGGACAATCTCAAATCCGCCGGTCAGCTGCGGCTTGACCATGCGGACGCGTCCCTTGAGCAGCTGGGACGTCTGGCCGAGCCTCCGATCACCAAGGATGCAGTCGCCGGACGCATCCGTCGACTGCTCCAATTGGCGGAGAAAACGGAGAAGGCACGGCGCCAAGCCTCCTGACCCAAAAGGCCGTGAATATAAAACGCCATGCGTGTTTTCCAGCGCATGGTGTTTTTTGTTCGTTTGGGCTTGTATTATGCATAAGTGGCAATATGGCCATTCCACGCTTACAAGCGGCTAGGAAAGGATATACATGAAGACACTCAAGGATCTTGGAGATCTCAAGCGCGTTCTGGTTCGCGCTGATTTCAACGTTCCGCTGGACGGCACCACGATCACCGATGATGGTCGTATCAAGGCCGCTCTGCCGACCATCAAGGCTCTGCGCGAACAGGGCGCGAAGGTCATTCTGATGGCTCATCTCGGCCGCCCGAAGGGCAAGGTCGTGCCGGAACTGTCCTTGGCTCCGGTCGCCGCGCGTCTCGGCGAGCTGCTCGGCATCACCGTTCCGCTGGCTGCCGACACCTACGGCGACGACGCTCAGGCCAAGGTCGCCGCGATGAACGACGGCGATGTCGTGCTGCTGCAGAACGTTCGTTTCAACCCGGAGGAGACCAGCAAGGATCCGGAGGAGCGCGCCGCCTATGCCAAGAAGATCGCCGCTCTCGGCGAGGTTTTCGTGTCCGACGGTTTCGGCGTCGTGCACCGCGCACAGGGCTCCAACTATGACGTCGCAGCCGATCTGCCGGCCGCCGCTGGCCTGCTGGTCGAGAAGGAAGTCAAGGCGCTGTCCCGCGCCACTGTGAACCCCGACCGTCCGCTGACCGTCGTGCTCGGCGGATCCAAGGTCTCCGACAAGCTCGGCGTGATCGACAACCTGCTGGACAAGGCCAACCGTCTGGTCATCGGCGGCGGCATGGCATACACCTTCCTCAAGGCCAAGGGCTATGAGGTCGGCACCTCCCTGCTGGAAGAGGATCAGATCGAAACCGTCAAGGGCTACATGGATCGCGCCGAGAAGAACGGCGTCGAGCTCGTGCTGCCGACCGATGTCGTCATCAACCCCGTCTTCCCGAAGTCCGATGAGGACATCGCACCGGAAGTCGTGGCCGCCGACGCCATCCCGGCCGACAAGATGGGTCTGGACATCGGTCCGGAATCCCGCAAGCTGTTCCACGACAAGATCGTCGACTCCAAGACCGTCGTGTGGAACGGCCCGATGGGCGTGTTCGAGGTTCCGACCTTCGCCGAAGGCACCAAGGCCGTGGCTCAGGGTCTGGTCGATGCCACCGCCGCAGGTGCATTCACCATCGTTGGTGGCGGTGACTCCGCTTCCGCCGTGCGCAACCTCGGATTCCCGGAGGATGGCTTCTCTCACATCTCCACCGGTGGCGGCGCCTCCCTCGAGTTCCTCGAGGGCAAGGAACTGCCTGGTCTGAAGGTGCTCGCCTGATTTTCGAATCATGAAGAGGTGCTTCCCTCATCGTCAAGTGGGGGAGCACCTCTTTGCGTACCTCACGTACAATGTCACAGGACGAGGTTTTCGTCCTGATGAATATGAATGGAGCGGCGGATTACTATGGCGTCAAAACGAATCCCTTTGGTGGCCGGCAATTGGAAAATGAATTTCGACCATCTTGAGGCAACGTATTTCATCCAGCAATTCGCCTGGAAGCTCCGCGCCATCCACTTCGACCACAGACGTTGCGAGGTCGCGCTGATGCCGTCATTCACCTCGTTGCGCAGCGTGCAGGTTGCCATCGAATCGGACAACCTGAAAATCCGATATGGCGCGCAGGCCGTGTCAGTCACATCACAAGGGGCGTTCACAGGCGATGTCTCCGCGGATATGATCGCCCATCTCGGCTGTTCGTATGTGATCGTTGGCCATTCGGAACGGCGCAAATACCATCCCGAGGACGACGCGAACATCGTAGACCAGGTACGTGCGGTGCTTGCAGCCGGCATGCAGCCGATTCTATGCGTCGGCGAAAGCTATGAGGAACGTCGCAAAGGAATCGAGCTTGATTTCGCGGTCGGTCAGGTGCATGACGTGACGTGCGACCTATCCGACGAGGAAGCCGCGAAGCTGATTGTGGCGTATGAGCCGGTATGGGCCATCGGTACCGGCATGGTGGCCACACCGCAGTCGGCGCAGGACGCGGCCAAAGCCATCCGGAACGATCTGTCATCCACGTTTGGCACAGAGGTCGGCGAGACTGTACGAATCCTATACGGCGGTTCGGTGTCATCGAAGAACGCCGTGGAATTGATCAGAGAGCCGGATGTGGATGGTTTTCTCATCGGTGGCGCCGCGCTGAAGGTGGATGAGCTCACCCGGATCTGCAAACTGACTATGGAAGCGACGGCCTGAAAACTTCAGGAAAACATGGTATGACGCTCGATTTTTTCAATACCATGCGCTATTGTTATTAGCAGTGTTTACGAACTGGAGGTTCACCCGTGTCCGCTATGGCTACCGTCAAGCTTGTGCTGCAGATTCTTCTCGTCATCCTCAGCCTCTTGCTCACCCTGCTCATTCTTATGCACAAGGGCAAGGGCGGCGGCCTGTCCGATATGTTCGGCGGAGGACTCACCCAGAATGCGGGTTCCTCCGGTGTCGCTGAAAAGAACCTGAACCGTTGGACCGTCATCATCGCCCTGCTGTGGATGGCCATTATCATCGCCCTTGGCTTGATGACGAAGTTCAACCTCATCTGAACGACGTGGTTCGTTTGGCCCATGACCGGTTCCCACGGTCATGGGCCAAACTTGTTTTTTCGGCCATGACCTTCGCAAAGGACTGATATGCACATGACAAACAACGAACATGACATCGACGTGACCATGGTCGTCGCCGACCTGGACGGCACGTTGCTGCATGATGGAGAGACCTTCGAAGACCGTTTTCTCACACAACGTTCCATCGACAGCATCAACCGCATGCATGACGCCGGCATCAAATTCGTGGTGGAGACGGCCCGACCGGTCAGTACCGGCTATTCGTTCGTCCAGAAGCTTCCCGTCGACGCCGTGGCCTATCTCAATGGTGCGCTGCTAGATTTCGATCCGGCGGCTTCCGATTACGATATGCTCACCTCTCCGGATCTTCCGGATGATGGACATCTGCGGAAAATAGGATTCTCCTCGAAACGCGCCTGCGAGGTCTGCAAGTATCTGCTGGATGAATTGCCCGGCATGGAAGTGGGCATTGTCATGGATGATGTCAGGTACACGAATTTCGATGTCACGAAATATTGGAAGACTCAGACATGGCGTTACACCGATTTCAACGATGTGCCGGAAGGCATAGCCGACAAACTGATCCTGTTCCCGAATAAGGAACAATGGGATCATGTGGGCGAAATCATCCCCGACGATTTCGACGTGCACATTTCCGAGGGATCACTGTGGATGCTGATGAATCCTCAAGCCAACAAGGAACAGGCGCTGAATGTTTTCGCCAATCACATGTCCACGCCATTGGAGGAGACTGTTTCATTCGGCGACGATTTGGTGGATATCGCCATGTTGCGCGAATCAGGCAGGGGAGTGGCCGTGGCCAACGCCAATCCCGACGTGCTGAAAATAGCCGATGACATATGTCCCACGAACAACGATGACGGCGTGGCACAGTGGATCGAGGATAATCTTTTGTAAGAAACAATGATTGAACTTTTCGATTGGCTGTATAGCACATACTCGTTCATAGATTGAACTTGCCGTGTTTCATGACGAAGCATCATGCTATTCTTTGAACTGGTGTTTGAAGAAATTGAACTGGAAGGATTGGTATGACGGAATCATTCTCAGCCAGATTGAACAATGCCATGGCATTGCGTGGACTCAAGCAGATTGATTTTGTGCGCGCCGCCGAAAAGTTCAATATCAAACTCGGCAAAAGCCATATGAGCCAGTACGTCAGTGGAAAAACCGTTCCCCGTACGGACATCGCCCATTTTCTTGCGGCATACCTGCATGTGAATGAGGACTGGCTGATGGGTTCGGACGTTCCCATGGAAGAGCATGTCGCCAATCTGCCGGAGCCTTCCGACGAAAAATCCCATCATGATGGCATAACAACCGAGCAATCGACAGAAGGAAAAAAGACCATGCGCACCTTTACCAAATCCCACAAGCTTGACAATGTCCTCTATGATGTCCGTGGACCGGTCGCCGACGAAGCTGCGCGCATGGAAGCCGCCGGAACCCATATCCTGAAGCTCAATATCGGCAATCCGGCGCCGTTCGGATTCCGCACGCCGGACGAGGTCGTCTACGACATGTCACAGCAGCTGCCCGACACCGAAGGCTACTCGCCATCGAAGGGTCTGTTCTCCGCGCGCAAGGCCATCATGCAGTATGCGCAGCTGAAGAACATCCCCAACGTCTCCATTGACGACATCTACACCGGCAATGGCGTCAGCGAACTCATCAACCTGTCCCTGTCCGCATTGCTGGACAATGGCGACGAGGTGCTCGTCCCATCCCCGGACTACCCGTTGTGGACCGCATGCGTGAACCTGGCCGGCGGCACCGCCGTGCATTACATCTGCGACGAGGACTCCGAATGGTATCCGGACATCAATGACATGCGCTCCAAAATCACCGACAAGACCAAGGCGATCGTCATCATCAATCCGAACAATCCGACCGGAGCCCTGTATCCGAAGGAAGTGCTTCAGCAGATCGTAGACCTTGCGCGCGAGCACCAGCTCATGATTTTCTCCGATGAGATTTACGACCGTCTGGTCATGGACGGTTTGGAGCATGTCTCCATCGCGTCCCTTGCGCCGGACCTGTTCTGCGTGACGTTCTCCGGATTGTCGAAGTCCCATATGATTGCGGGCTGGCGTGTCGGCTGGATGGTGTTGAGCGGCAACAAGCGGCTCGCCAAGGATTACATCGAGGGATTGAACATGCTGGCCAACATGCGCATGTGCTCGAACGTGCCCGCGCAGTCGGTTGTGCAGACCGCTTTGGGTGGGCATCAGAGCGTCAAGGATTATCTGGTTCCCGGAGGCCGCATCTATGACCAGCGCGAACTGGTGTACAACATGCTCAATGACATCCCGGGAATCACTGCGGTCAAACCGAAGGCCGCGTTCTACATCTTCCCAAAGATCGATGTGAAGAAGTTCAATATCCATTCCGACGAGCAGTTCGCGTTGGATTTGCTGCATGACAAGCATATCCTCATCAGTCATGGTGGCGCGTTCAATTGGCATGAGCCCGATCATTTCCGCGTGGTGTATCTGCCTCGCATCAGCATGTTGAAGGAGACGATCGGCGAAATCGGCGATTTCTTCAGCACCTATTGGCAGGCGTGATTTTCAGTTTTACATTCGTCATTGAGGCCGCGACTCGAGTCGCGGCCTTTTACTTATGGATTTCCTATGGAATTTCCATAGACACAAAAAGAGGGTTTCATCCAATATGGAATGGAACCCTCTTGGTCTCTATCCGTTTAACGGAGCTGCATCAGCGAATGATTCAGCCGTTGACGCGGTCGATGCCAGCCTGGACGTCGGCGAGGACGGTATCCCAGGACTTGATGAAGGCCGCGACGCCGTCAGCTTCCAGCTTGTCGGTGACATCCTTGATGTTGATGCCCAACTCAGCCAGCTTGTTCATGATGGCGTGGGACTCTTCGTAGGTGCCCTTGATGGACGGAGCGCCATTGCCGTGATCGGCGAGAGCGTTCAGGGTCTTCTCCGGCATGGTGTTGACGACGAACGGAGCAACCAGCTCGTCGACGTACTTGCAGTCGGAGTAGGCGGCGTTCTTGGTGCCGGTGGAGGCCCACAGCGGACGCTGCTTCTTGGCGCCCTTGGCCTCAAGCTCGGCCCAACGCGGATCGTTGGCGAACTTGTTCTCGAACAGTTCGTAAGCGAGGCGAGCGTTGGCGACGGCGGCCTTGCCTTCGAGGGCCTTGGCCTCATCGGAGCCGTTGGCTTCCAGCAGCTTGTCCACGGCGGT
>ERZ808240.738-NODE-738-length-41852-cov-4.848817_pt1 | contig 41852 bp, 33 predicted proteins | sample MGYA00521084_ERZ808240 | MGnify/ENA primary metagenome ERZ808240 (study PRJEB31516, sample SAMN03275571) | gut metagenome | biome: mammalia-associated habitat; material: feces | host: Papio cynocephalus | place: Kenya | collected 2012-08-06 ...
CTCTTCCGAAAAACACGGCACTTTTTCAGTGCTCTCCCCAAAGCACGGTATTCTGACTGGATTTCGCGCAGAGCGTCCAGCAAGGCAAACGGCTTGTCGCGGACAACACGGTAGGTGTTTATCAAGCGGGGGTTTATGTCATTTACAACGGCGCGTCGGATGTTGGGGTATCTCTGCAGCATGGAGAACAGCATCGCGCCGCCGCCCACAAACGGCTCTATGTACGTCACGTCGCTCTCCCGGCGGAACGAAGCCGGGAGGTACGAGTCTATGACCGGTAGCAGCTGTGTCTTGCCGCCAGCCCATTTCAGGAAGGGTCGGGGCTTTGTCCGTGCCGCAGTGATTGATGCCATGATGCCGCTTATGTTTTTTGACAAAAGCCGCTGGCATCACAAGCGAGTGATTGTCAACGGCTTTAATGGGGAGTGATCCGGCCGGGACTCGAACCCGGAACCCACAGCTTAGAAGGCTGTTGCTCTATCCAGTTGAGCTACCGGACCGTCCTATTTCATCGCTGACGGACGCTCATGTCCGTAGCGGCTGCAAAGTTAGCCAATATTCTCGTGCTGTGCAACTTTTTCGGGATAAATCTGCAGGGCCGCGCAGGAGGTGTTTTTTGTCGCGGATTTTTCGCCGAAATAGTTTTGTAGTGTGGGCAAATTATGATAATTTTGCATTGAATTCCGTCTTGTATCTCATACCTGTTTGATTTACAGGCGGATATAGGTTTTGCTGCGGATATGCCGGCTGCCGGTATGCCCGAGGCATATATCTATGCTGGAAACTAAATAACTAAATAATAACAACTAAATTGAACAGCTATGTGGTTAACAAGCTCATCTGTAGGACGTAAGTTCATAATGTCCCTCACGGGCGTATGTCTCGTCCTGTTTGTCACTTTTCACTGTTTGATGAACAGCGTAGCTATCCTTTGGCCGGCGGCTTACAACATGGTTTGTGAGTTCCTGGGCGCCAACTGGTATGCGCTGATAGCCTCGATGGGGCTGGCGCTTCTGTTTGTCATACACATCATCTACGCACTGTGCCTGACGGTTAAGAACCGCCGTGCACGCGGCAATGACCGTTATGCCATCAACGGCGCAGCCCCGGGCGTGGAATGGTCATCGAAGAACATGCTCGTGCTGGGCATCGTGGTTGTCGCTTTCCTCATCGTGCACCTTATCCAGTTCTGGGCAAAGATGCAGCTGGTAGAGGTATGCGGTTGCCACACTGAAATCCCCGCAGCAGCGGGCACACTGTTCATCCACGAGGCATTCAGCCAGGTTTGGACTCCGATCGTGTACGTAATCGGCTTCGTGGCACTGTGGTTCCACCTCAACCACGGTTTCTGGTCGATGTTCCAGTCAATCGGTTGGGACAACACCAAGTGGATACCTCGCCTGAAGTGCATCGGCAAGTGGTGGACTTCTATCGTCATCCTGTTGTTCCTTGCACAGGCGGCTGTGTTCACTATCAATGCCAAGAACGGCAAGTATCTGAAAGATGAAGGCCTCCGTGAGCAGTACGCTACAATGCAAGCCAAGCATCTCACAGACGTGTTTGGCAAGGGCGTTGAACAGGGCGTTCCTTACGAGCAGCTGAAGCAGATGACTGTACAAGTAGCCCAAATGCCAATGCTGTTAGGACAGGTAACTGCACAGAACCCTGAACTCGACGTGAAGGATGTGGCAGAGCGTTTCGCAAGCATCGGCAAGTTCATCAACTACCTCGAAGGCGAAAAGGTCGTTGACACTGCAAACCTTGAGAAAGTAGCAGAGACAGGCAATTTCCCGGAGAACCCGATGATGCAGATGATGCAGGCACCGCAGCAGGCACCGCAGCCTGAGCCTCAGGCAGAGGAGGTAACTCCCGAGCAGCAGGCTGCTGACAACGCTCCCGCAGTGGAAGGCGCTACAAACGAAGAATCTACAAACAACTAATACTTTAGCGATATGGCAACTGATAAAGAAATAAAGATAATGAATCCGGCCGATTCAAAAATCCCGGAAGGTCCTGTCGCTGAGAAATGGACCAACTACAAGGCTCACCAGAAGCTCGTCAACCCTGCCAACAAGCGCCGCCTCGACATCATCGTCGTGGGTACCGGTCTGGCTGGTGCGTCTGCCGCTTCAACGCTGGCTGAAATGGGCTTCAACGTTCTGAACTTCTGCATCCAGGATTCACCCCGCCGCGCTCACTCTATCGCAGCCCAGGGTGGTATCAACGCTGCCAAGAACTACCAGAACGACGGTGACTCGATATATCGCCTGTTCTATGACACAGTGAAGGGCGGCGACTACCGCGCCCGTGAGGCTAACGTGTACCGCCTCGCCGAGGTGTCAAACAATATCATCGACCAGTGCGTGGCACAGGGCGTTCCTTTCGCTCGTGAGTACGGCGGCCTTCTCGCCAACCGTTCATTCGGCGGCGCACAGGTTTCACGTACATTCTATGCCAAGGGCCAGACCGGCCAGCAGCTGCTGCTCGGCGCATACTCTTCGCTCAACCGCCAGATACAGCTGGGCAAGGTGAAGAGCTTCAACCGCTATGAGATGCACGACGTGGTGCTGATCAAGGACGAGAACGGTGTGCCTCGCGCTCGCGGCATCATCGCCAAGAACCTCGTGACCGGCAAGTTCGAGAGATTTGCAGCCCACGCAGTGGTCATCGCTACCGGCGGCTACGGCAACACATACTTCCTTTCAACCAACGCCATGGGCTGCAACGTGAGCGCAGCAATGGCTTGCTACCGCAAGGGCGCGTATTTCGCAAACCCGGCTTACGTGCAGATCCACCCGACCTGTATCCCGGTGCACGGCGACAAGCAGTCCAAGCTGACGCTGATGTCGGAATCGCTGCGTAACGACGGCCGCATCTGGGTGCCGAAGGACATCGAGGATGCCAAGAAGCTGCAGCGCGGCGAAATCAAGGGTTCAGACATACCCGAGGAGAACCGCGACTACTACCTGGAGCGCCGCTACCCGGCATTCGGCAACCTTGTGCCGCGTGACGTGGCTTCGCGTGCCGCCAAGGAGCGTTGCGACAAGGGCTACGGCGTGAACAACACCGGACTGGCAGTGTTCCTCGACTTCTCGGAGGCTATCAACCGCCTCGGTCTGGACACAGTGCGTCAGCGTTACGGCAACCTCTTCGACATGTATGAGGAAATCACCGACGTCAACCCGGGCGAGTGCGCACGCGAAATCGACGGCGTTAAGTACTACAACCCGATGATGATCTTCCCCGCCATCCACTACACCATGGGCGGCATCTGGGTGGACTATGAGCTGCAGACTTCTATCAAGGGCCTGTTCGCAATCGGCGAGTGCAACTTCTCCGACCACGGCGCAAACCGCCTCGGCGCATCTGCGCTGATGCAGGGTCTCGCCGACGGCTATTTCGTGCTCCCCTACACTATCCAGAACTACCTGAGCGACCAGATCACCGTGCCGCGCTTCACTACCGACCGTCCCGAGTTTGACGAGGCCGAGAAGCACTGCCAAGAGGAGATGGACCGCCTGATGAACATCCACGGCAAGCGTTCCGTAGACTCTATCCACAAGGAGCTGGGCCACATCATGTGGGAATATGTGGGCATGGCCCGCAACCGCGAGGGTCTGGAGCACGCGCTCCAGGAGTTCAAGCGCATCCGCAATGAGTTCAACACCAACCTGTTCGTCCCGGGCGACCAGGAGGGCATGAACATCGAGCTGGACAAGGCATTCCGTCTGCGCGACTTCATCACAATGGGCGAGCTGGTAGCATACGACGCACTGAACCGCAACGAGAGCTGCGGCGGCCACTTCCGCGAGGAATACCAGACCGAGGAAGGCGAGGCGAAGCGTGACGACGAGAACTACTTCTACGTATCATGCTGGGACTACGCAGGCGACGACACCAAGGCTCCCGAGATGATCAAGGAGGCACTCCACTATGAGGCCATCAAGGTTCAGACACGTAACTACAAGTCATAAATCAGCTAAAAGAAATCAATCATGGAAGAAAACATAATGAGAGTCAATCTCAAGATCTGGCGTCAGGCAAATGCGCGAGCCAAGGGCGGATTCGTGACTTACGAAAATGTCGAGACCACCCCTGACACTTCGTTCCTTGAGACATTGGACATATTGAATGAGACACTGGTGGAGCGCGGCGAGGAGCCTGTAGTGTTCGACCACGACTGCCGCGAGGGCATCTGCGGCATGTGCTCGCTGTACATCAACGGACACCCCCACGGCCCTGCCACAGGCGCAACCACCTGTCAGCTCTACATGCGCCGCTTCAGAAACGGCGAGACCATCACTGTCGAGCCGTGGCGTTCAGCAGCGTTCCCTGTAATCAAGGACCTGATGGTAGACCGCAACGCCTTTGACAAGATACAGCAGGCCGGCGGCTACGTGTCGTTCAACTGCGGCGGCGCACAGGATGCCAACGCGCTGCCTATCTCCAAGGAGGCAGCCGACGAGGCTATGGACTCCGCTACCTGCATCGGCTGCGGCGCGTGCGTGGCTGCTTGCAAGAACGGCTCCGCGATGCTGTTCGTCAGCGCCAAGGTGAGCCAATTCGCTCTGCTGCCGCAGGGACAGGTGGAGAAAGACCGCCGCGTCCGCGCCATGGTGGCAAAGATGGACGAACTCGGCTTCGGCAACTGCACCAACACCGGAGCTTGCTCCGCTGAGTGCCCGAAGAACATCAAGCTCTACAACATCGGCCGCATGAACCGCATGTTCATCGCCGCCAAGTGCAAGGAGTAACAACGGCAACTGATGCCCACGACAGGGCATATATATAATTAATAAGGTGGCGCACCTCGACATGAGATGCGCCACCTTTCTTCAGTTTAAGCGGGTTTGGCTTCCGACCGTCATTTGACGACCTGGATGATCGGCTCGCCAAAAAACTCGGAAATCATGGCGAGAGTGGCGATGGTGAAATTGTGTTCGCCGCTCAGCCACCTCGTGATTTCGCTTGGCCGCCGCCCTATCTGGTCGGCAAACTGTTTTTTTGTCAGGCCGCGCTTCCTCATCAGTCCGTCAATCCTGTCTGAAATTGCAAACGATGCATCGATCTCTCGTTTCATCTCAGGTGGAACGAGAGATGTCATTTTGAGAAATTGATTACGGATGCTTTTCATATATCGAGTTTTCGGTTGATTTCGATGGTCTTTGACGTTATCAATACTGTTCCGTCTCGCTGACCCTCCTTCAGCAGCTCCTCAAACTTTTGGAGCGTCATGACATAGCCCCGCAGTGAGTCGTCCTCCTGATAGGTGCGAATTTCTTTGCGCCTCCGTTACCGAGTACCAAAATCTGGTCAGTGAGACGCAAGCAATACAGGCGAAGGTGCGATTTCAATGCGGGCAAAGCCACTACAGAATCACGCATCGAGCCTTCGCGGCGAAAATATCGTTCCAAAGCTCCATGCTCGGGGATTTTGTCAATCAGCGCAACAATGCGGAGCAAGTCCTGATTGAGCTGCGCATCGTTGACAAACTTGTTGTAAAAACGCTCGCACTCCGATTCTGATTCTGATGAGAACTGAATCGTGTAGACTGTGCATTTGTCGGCATCTGTTACAAGAACTAATTCTACTTCGCTCATGGTGTGAGTGGTGTCGAGTTATTATTACAACGCAAAATTAGCGGTTTTGTTTCACATATATGCGAAATATGGCGATTTTTTGGGGGTGTACATGTTTTTTGCCAAGAGGTGTATCACTAAATGCAGCACCCCCTGTTGTAACTTTGCAGCACCAAAAACGAAATGCAGTGCACGGCATCGAGTTTCGGAAAAACAGGGCCTGCAAAGGCAGCCCAATAAGTTTAACGCAAAACAAACGGATATGAACATAACAAACAATATAAACAGCATGGAAGTAATGAACGATAAAGTGATTAACGAGGAAATCCCCACAGGAAACGAAGCAGTTGCAACAGGGGCTGAAAACGCCAACGCAAATGCAGACGAAGAAGCAGTTACGGAGACAGACGAAGAGACGGACAACGAAACCGACGATGTTACCATTCCAACACCGACCAACATCATGAGTGCAATGGAGTCTATACTGGAGTCCGCCGAAGATTCGGAATTAGACAAGCTATTTCTTGACACAGCAGACCCTCTATTGGATTATTTGTCGTATCGGCTCGAACTGACCAAGTACCAAGCATTATTCCTCACCTTATTCGTCAATTTCTGCGATATGCGCTCCATTACCCTCGGACAAATAGCGGATTACCTGAATTGCAAGACAATAAGGGTTATGCGTTACACGCAAATCATCAACGAGCTGGAACAGCTGCGCTACATAAGATGCAGCCGCTGCAAGTTCAGCGACACAATAGCATCATATAAAATACCAAGTGAGGTTATGGAGGCTTTACAGAACGACAAGCCTTACAAGGTGGAAAAACTACCAATAACCGACACTGAATCATTTTTCGATGGGCTGAACCCGCTGTTTGAAGAAAAGAAAGACGATGAAATCACATACGCGCAAGTGAACGAAGTGGTCACAGTAATGCTTGAAAGCATAAAGGATTCCCAATTCTGCCAACACCTGGACAAGCTTGAAATTGATACGGACGATAGGCTACTGTTCATTTTCATGGCGCACCTGTTTGTAGAAAACGATGATGACGCCATTACACTGAATGACTTAAGCAACCTGTATGACAACAAAGACTTACCGCGCATAGTAAAAGCGAAACTGCGCAACAAAACTTCCGAGATTCAACGCGCCGACCTCATAGAGTGTGCACCTGAGGGCGGTTTCATGTCTCGCGAGGCATTCAAGCTGACCGACTATGCCAAGGAAACGGTCCTCGCGGAACTCAACCTTCAGCCTAAGGCGAAGCCAAAGCGCGACCTGATACCTCACGATTCGTTTGCCGCCAAGAAGCTGATATACAATGCCGACGAACAGAAGCAAGTGGCACAGCTGACAGAGCTGCTCAAGCCCAAGCGTTTTAGCGAAGTTCAGGAACGTCTCGCAAAGGTTGGCATGCGCAAAGGGTTCTGCTGCATATTCCACGGCGCACCTGGCACAGGCAAGACGGAGACAGTGCAGCAGATAGCGCGTCTGACCGGACGCGACATCATGCGCATCGACGTTGACAAGATCAAAAACTGCTTCGTGGGCGAAAGCGAGAAGAACATCAAGAAGGCTTTTGACAAGTACCGCAAATACGCCGAAGAGATGGAGTGCGCTCCGATACTGCTGTTCAACGAGGCCGACTCAATACTCGGCGTACGCATGGAAAACGCGACACGCTCCGTTGACAAAATGGAGAACTCCATTCAGAACATCATCCTTCAGGAGATGGAGACATTCGAGGGGATTATGATAGCCACAACCAACCTCACCTCCAACCTCGACAAGGCGTTCGAACGCCGCTTTATCTACAAGATACGCTTTGACAAGCCCTCTGTCGAGGCTCGCTCGGAGATATGGCAAGCGATGATGCCCTCTCTCGCGGCAGCAGATGCCAAGATTCTCGCACGCGAATACAATATGTCGGGCGGCGAAATCGAAAACATCGTGCGCAAGCAGACTGTCGATGCAATCCTGTCGGGCGAGAATGAGGCAGACCTGCCTAAGCTGAAATACCTGTGCAGCCATGAGCGTCTGAGCAGCGGCAACCGCACTCGCATCGGCTTCTGACAAGCTATACCGCAGGGAGGTGTGTCAAAAATGCGCAGACTGCGTATGATTGGGGCGGCAAAGCAGGGACACGGAGTGTCGTACCCGAAGGATGACAAGCACAATTATTTGATTTGCAGTGCCTTAGTTGCGGACACGGCACGCCGTGTCCCTACTGGGCTGCGCATATTTTGACACACCCTTCCGCCGAGTCCCAATACATTGTAATCGTGAGATTGCGGCATACTATATTGTATTGTGTTTTTGAGTTGATTGATGAGACCGGGCATGGACGCTGTGTTTTGTTGTCATAGTTTGATTTTCCGATTGGTTATATACCAATTGTTTTTGTTTTCATAGTCGCGTCCATGCCCTGTCGCGATAAAGCGGGATGCCCCAATCCATTTGGGTGCGTCTCGCTTTTCACATATACTGTAGGCCAACAGCGCAATAAACAACTAATACACAACGCAATACGACCTACGCGACATGCCCGCTAAAATTTTGATGCGAACTTTCTGGCGGATTAATCGTCTATATTAAGGATATTATTTGTAACTTTGCAACTGATAATCAGGTATATAGAATAAAGTGATTGCCGGACTAATATGGGAAATTCAGATTTGCAAGCCGCCAAGCGAGCCAAGAACGACGAGTTTTACACTCAATATCATGACATTGAGGAGGAGATGAACGCCTACCTTGAGTATGACCCGAATGTGTTTCGCGGCAAGACAGTCCTGTTGCCTTGCGACGACCCTGAATGGAGCAATTTCACCCGGTATTTCGCAGCGAAATTTGATGAACTCGGGCTTAAAAAGCTGATTTCCACAAGTTATGCACCCGAAAGCAAACGATACCGCTTCGGAGGGCTATTCTCCGAGTTAGAACGCAGCTCTCCGCAGTTTGACGCGGACAAGTCGAAAACGCACGGCAAAATTTTCGTGCTTGACAGCGATGTTACGGGTGACGGCAGGGTTAATATAGACGATTTGCAATGGGACTATCTGGAAGGCGACGGCGATTTCCGCAGCGATGAGGTGACAGCACTCCGTGACGAGGCAGACATCATTGTCACCAATCCTCCATTCTCCCTCTTCCGCGAGTTTCTCGCATGGATAGTCGCTGCAAATAAACAGTTTCTAATCATTGGCAACATCAATGCTATAACCTACAAGGAGACATTTCCACTAATCAAGGACAATAAAATATGGTTAGGCGCGACCAACTTCAATAGGGGAATGTACTTCTTAGTACCGGAAGGTTTCAAGTATGCAAACTCATATAAGTTTGAAAAGGAACTTGACGGCAAAGCAGTAAACAGAGTCCCTGGTGTTTGTTGGTTTACAAACATTGACCATGGCAGACGACATGAGCCGTTGTCGTTGATGACCATGGAGGACAATTTGCGGTACTCCAAGCATAAGGAGATACGCGGAAGGACAGAGTACCAACATTATGACAACTACGATGCAATCGAAGTGCCGTACACGGACGCAATACCGTCTGACTACGAGGGTGTAATGGGAGTGCCAATTACATTTCTCGACAAATACTGTCCGGAGCAATTTGAGATTTTAGGGACATCCGAAAGTGAAGGAAAAGGGTTCTCCTGTGGTCTTTGGAATGCTCAAAGCAAAGTTGCTCAACCAGTTGTAAACTCTTCGAGAATATACAAACGGATTTTCATAAAGCACATTTGATATGTTTGATAAGGACTCGTGCATAGACTTCACGCTCGTTTATTGTAAAGCGTTTCCCGAATGATGGATTGTCCGATATGTATCGATCGATCCCTAAAATCTCAATGCTGTAATACGGCGTATGGCCAACCTCTTGTATCTGTTTACGCCGTTTATTGTTGCAGAGGCGAAATCCCAAGGGCCATCTGAACCATGGTTGAATACGCCTAATATCTCAATACTCCAAGGAACAAACAAAACAACGAATATATGAAAACGACATTACACACCGAATGGACTGTAGCCGATGTCTGCAAAGGGTTTGTCTACAACGAGCTGGAGGGCAAGGGGCTGTTCGGCCTCGACGGACGGCTCACCATACAGCCGGAATACCAACGCCATTACATCTACAATGACGGCAAACGCGATGTAGCCGTAATCCGCTCTATCCTTAGCGGCTATCCCATAGGGCTGATATACTTCAACCGCACCCCGAACGGACGTTTCGAGGTTTTGGACGGACAGCAGCGCATAACGTCCGTGGGGCGTTTCCTTACCGGCAAGTTTGCCATAACTGACGATGCCGACAATGTGCAGTATTTTTCGGGACTACCCGACGAGACGCAGCAGCGCATACTGCGAACGCCGCTGCTGATATACGAATGTGAGGGGGAGGAGCATGAAATCAAGGAGTGGTTCAAGACTATCAACATAGCCGGAGTGCCTCTGAAGCCGCAGGAGCTGCTCAACGCCATCTACTCGGGAACGTTTGTGACAGCAGCCAAGAAAGTGTTCAGCAACTCCGCCAACGCCAATGTGCAGAAATGGAGCAGCTACATACGCGGCGACGTGAAGCGGCAAGACATACTCGCCGCGGCATTGCAGTGGGTGAGCGACCACCTCGGCATGACTGTTGACGCATACATGAGCCTACACCGCCGTGACAGCGGCATAGCAGAACTCGAGGGGTATTTCAACTCTGTCATCGACTGGATTTCGGCGACATTCCCGATGGTTGAGCGCGAGATGTGCGGCTTGGAGTGGGGCCGCCTGTATGAGGAGTACCACGAGCATCCGTTCAGCGTCGAGGCGTTGGGCGAGCGCATCTCGTCACTGCTGGCAGACGAGTATGTACGCAACCGACGCGGCATATTCGAGTTCGCGCTTTCCGAAGCTGCCGACAACCCGCAATACCAGCTGCTCGACATACGCTTTTTCGAGCCGTCGGTCATCAAGGCTGCATACGCCCGGCAGACCGCCGAGGCAAAAGCCAACGGCACGTCCAACTGCCCGCTTTGCGCCATAGGACACGAGGCGACAGCGCACAAGATATGGAAACCGACAGAAATGGACGCAGACCATGTAACGGCTTGGAGCAAAGGAGGCACGACGACTGCGGACAACTGCCAAATGCTGTGCCGCCACCACAACCGGGCGAAGGGCAACCGCTGACAACGGCGGAAAAATGCGTATCTTGCACGGCACAACAAACACCTCAAGATATGCAGAAAGAAATTACATTCGGCGAAATCGCCGAGCAGTGGAAACAGAGCAAGCGCGAGGTGGTGAAGCACACCACCCTCTGCGCATATATGCTGATACTCAAGACACACCTGCTGCCCCGATTCGGCAGTGCAACGTCTATCGGCGAGACAGATGTGCAGGAGTTCATATTTGACAAACTGCGCTCGGGGCTGTCACGCAGCACCGTCCATGACATGGTGGCGGTGCTGAAAGCCGTGATGAAATACGGCGCACGCCACCGACTCATCCACTCTGCCGACTGGGAACTGGTGTACCCTACCGACACCCCTGTCCGCCGCCTGCCCGTGCTGTCGCTCGCAGACCACCGGAAACTGCTCAACGCCATAACCGCCGCCCCATCGGGACATAACATAGGCGTGCTGCTCGCCCTGTGCGCCGGATTGAGAATCGGCGAGGTATGCGCGTTGCGGTGGAAGGACATAGACCTGTCACGCCGCATCATCACCGTAGGCGGCACGCTGTGCCGAGTGTACAACTGCGACAAGCGGGCTTCCGGAATATTCATGTCAACGCCCAAGACCCGGAACTCGCACCGCGAAATACCGATACCTGCAGTGCTGTATGACGCATTGTGCCGTGTCAAGCGGTCGCAGCGGCAACCGGTGTATGTGGTCGGCAACGGCGAAACGGCGAAAGAGCCGCGCACCTACCGCGAGACATTCCGTCAGATGCTCGTCCGCCTCGGCATCCCGAACATCGTGTTCCACGGCCTTCGCCACACCTTTGCCACACGATGCATCGAGAGCGGCTGCGACTACAAGACGGTAAGCGCATTGCTCGGCCACTCCAACGTCGCCACAACGCTCAACCTGTATGTCCACCCTTGCATGGAGCAGAAAAAGCGGTGCATGGACAGGCTCTCACGTTTCATACGCACTTCTCCCCGGCAATGAGGGCAAATCACAGGGCAAATATATCGTTTTACGATAAAATATAACCGCCATATAAAAAAATCTTGCCGAAATTTGGCGATACCGATTTTTATCACTAACTTTGCGGCGTGGTTAGGAAACAAACATCAGTTTTTCGCCTAACCGCACTACAATCAACATCGATAATACACAACCAAAGGACGAATGATATGAAAAAACTATTTGCAACCGCATTATGTGCATTGTCCGTTTTGTGTGGATATTCGCAACAGACAACGGGCGGCATTGACTACACCAACCTGGACCAGTCCGTGCGCCCTGGCGATGACTTCTTCAAGTATGCAACGGGCAACTGGGTGAAAAACCATCCGCAGCCCCCGATTTACCCGATGTGGGGTTCTTTCGCCAAGCTGGCTGACGACAATACCAACGCCGTGGCGTCAATGGTGCAGGACATCGCTCGCGAGAAGCACGCGGTGGGAAGCGTCGAGCAGAAGATCGGCGACCTCTATAATCTCTCCATGGACAGCGTGCGCCGCAACCGCGAGGGTGCAGCTCCCGCCCTTGCGGAAGTGCGCAAGGTGCAGGCCATCAACGACCGCGCGGAGCTGATACGCTACATGGCCCACTGGCATGACGACCTGCTCTGGGGCATCGGCATCTCTGCCGACGAGAAGGATGCCTCGCGCAATGTCGTGGGCATCGGTCAGGGCGGCCTCTCGATGGGCAACCGCGACTATTACACGGCTACCGACTCCGCCACTGTCAAGGTGCGCGAAGCTGCCAAGCAGCATTGTGTCAATCTGTTCACGCTGTGCGGATATTCCGAGAGCGACGCTCGCGCCCGCATGAACACGCTGTGGGACATGGAGTCGCGCATGGCTCAGGCATGGTACTCACGCGAGCAACTGCGCGACCCGGAGGCGAACTACCACAAGATGACCGTAGCCGAACTCACCGAGCTGTGCGGCGGTTTCGACTGGGCAGGCTACCTGCGCGACTACGGCTATGACCAGACTACGGAGGTGGTGCTGGGGCAGCCTGAGCCTATCGTCCTCGCATGCAAGATGCTCACAGAGGAGCCTCTCGAAAACCTGAAACTGATGTACGAATGGCAAATCATATCGGGGGCGTCATCCTATCTGTCAGACGATTTCATCAACGAGAACTTTGCATTCAACCAGCAGCTGACAGGCGTGGCTCAGATGCCTGAACGCTGGCGGCGTTCCGTAGACCTGGTGAGCGGCATGCTCGGCGACGCCGTAGGACAGATGTTTGCGGAGCGTTATTTCTCGCCCGAATCCAAGGAGCGTATGCTCGAGATGATACACAACCTGCAGACAGTGCTCGGCCGCCGCATCATGGCGCAGGACTGGATGAGCGACGAGACCAAGAAGGTCGCCCTCGAAAAGCTGAACGCCTATTATGTCAAGGTGGGATATCCAGACAAGTGGGACGACCTCTCGGCACTGGTCATAGACCCCGCCAAGTCGCTGTACGAGAATGTCATAGCCGCAAGCCGCTTCTACTGGCAGCTGAACAAGGAGAAGAAGTACAACAAGCCTGTTGACAAGACGGAATGGCTCATGCAGCCGCAGATGGTCAACGCCTATTACCTGCCGACTACGAATGAAATCTGCTTCCCTGCCGGCATACTCCAGCCGCCGTTCTTCAACCCCAACGCCGATGATGCAGCCAACTACGGCGCAATCGGTGTGGTGATAGCCCACGAGATGACACACGGATTTGACGACCAGGGCCGCCAGTATGACAAGGAGGGCAACCTGCGTCAATGGTGGTCTGACGCTGACGTCGAGGCGTTCAAGCGTCCGGCACAGCAGATGGTGGACTATTTCAACACGCTGTGGGTCATCCCTGGCGAGCTGCGCAGCAACGGCAGCCTGTGCCTGGGCGAGAACATCGCCGACCATGGCGGCCTGAACATCGCCTACGAGGCTCTGCAGCTGGCGCAGGAGCAACACGGCAAGCTCCCCACTGAGAACGGCTTCACTCCCGAGCAGCGTTTCTTCCTCTCGTTTGCCAACGTGTGGGCAAGCACAACCTCGCCGCAGATGCTGCAATACCTGACAATGAACGATGTGCACTCGGCAGACCACCTGCGCGTCAACGGCGGTGTGGCACAGTGCAGCTACTGGTATGACGCTTTCGGCATCAAGCCCGGCGACAAGCTGTACGTAGCCCCGGAAGACCGGGTGAAAATCTGGTGACAATGACAAGAGTTTCTATATACTGAATTGAGTTTCAACCTGACGAGGCCCGGAGGGGCATCCTGAAGGCTATGCCCCTCCGGGCCTCCATTTAACCAATAAAACTATGAGCGACAATTCCATACACGATTTCGACGTAAACATAATATGCGAATACTTCTCCACCGTAGACCGTCAAGGGCCGGGCAGCGAAAAAGCAACCCTGAGAGCAGCGTCGTTCCTGCAAAAACTGCCTCACGGCGCAGCCATCGCCGACCTCGGATGCGGCACAGGAGGACAGACACTGACACTTGCAGGGTGTTTTCCCGACGCACGTATAAAGGCTCTCGACCTGTTTCCGAAGTTCATAGACATATTGCGCGGCAGATGCAAGGCATGCGGCAATGTCGAGGGCGTGGTCGGCTCGATGGACGACCTTCAGTTTGAGAAACAGAGCCTTGATGCCATCTGGTGCGAGGGCGCAGTGTACAACATCGGTTTCCGCCGCGCCTTGGACTACTGGCGGGACTACCTCAAGGACGGAGGCTACATAGCCATGACCGACGCATCGTGGCTGACAGCTGAGCGACCCGCAGAGATAGAGGCGTTCTGGAAAGATGCCTATCCGGGCATACAGAGCGTAGCTGGCAACATATCAGACATTGTAAATGCGGGATATGCACCCGAAGCCGCGTTCGTACTTGGCGACGAGTGCTGGACAGACAATTTCTATGAGCCGCAGCGCGAGGCGCAGCGCAAGTTCCTGGCACAATACCCGGACAATGCCACAGCCGAAATGCTGGTGTGCAACCAACGCCGAGAGGCGGAGATGTACTCCCGATACTCCAGGTACTACGGCTATGTGTTCTACATCTGCCGCAAGCCAGATGCGCATCCAGGCGCGTAAAAAAACTAAAACAGCAAGAGGGCGGGTTGTGGTTGCACTGTGACAGTGCAACCCAACCTGCCTAACGCCGCAGGGTACACATGGCTTGCAAAGTGTACGGCAGTCGGCGCAAAACGCATAATTAACCGATTTGCCGCGAATGATTATTAACACTATATAACTACAAAAGCGGCTTGTGAAGAGGCCGATTTGGTCGGTTGTTTGCCGATAAATGAGTAATTTTGTGGGTGCTGTTAGGGGACAGCGAGTTGTCGTCAGAAGACAACACACTGTAACACAACAACATGACTCTATTTGCTAACTAATATATTACCTCTTACTAATTTATCAAGAACATGAGTTCAGGTTACAAGTATCTCATTGCTGCGGCTGCGATGTCTGCCATGACATTACAGCTGTCGGCAACCTCGCCGGTGCGCACACAGTCGCCGGTGAGAACCATGTCTACGGTAGGGAGGACAGCCCAGCCGCAGCCTGCGCACACGATACCGCAGCTGCCGCAACTGTCGTCCTACCTGACAGGCACCGGAATATCCGGTGTGGAATACGCCTCGCCCTACGATGCATTGCGCCGCGCCTCTGCCGAAGGGGCAACGCTGCAAGGCTTCCTCAAGGCGAGCAACGTCGTCGACTACCCCACTGGCTGGTATGACATCAACACAAACGGCACAGTCACCTTGCTGCACGGCAAGACAGGCATGATGGGTTCTGCCGGATTCGTGCGTGACGGCAAAATATGCCAGTGGTCTGCCATCACCCAGATGGGCTATTGGTGGTACTATTACACCGAGTACGACCTCAACACCTGCGATATGGTCTACGAGGTGGAGCTTATGGCCTCCGACATGCGCAACCATGTCATCAACTGCGCATACGACCCCGAAACAGACAAGGTGTACATGCAGTCATACAACGCCAACGGCACGAGTATGGCCTGGTCGTCATTTGACCCCGAAACCCGCGAGCGCGAGTACCTCAACAACAACCTCAGCTGGGACGACACCCGCGCCGTGGCACTCGGCTATGACTACCGCGACAAGAATTTCTACGGCGTAGGCGAGAACGGCTGGTTCATGAGAATAGACCGCGAGAGCGGCCGCGCCACGAAGGTCAAGGAACTGCCGGTGTCGGTAGCCACATATTCACAGTCTATGGTCTACAGCCCAGTTGACCACGGCCTGATATGGGCAGCAATGCTCCAAGACAACACGACAGGCTTCTACCTGCTCGACAACGAGGGTAACCTCACACTCCGTGGCAATATGCCGGCACAGAACCAGTTCACGATGCTTTACTGCCCCGACAAGGACTATTCGGACGACCTGCCCGGCATTCCCAATGACCTCGCAGCGACATTCGAGGGCCACAGCCTGAGCGGCAATGTCAGCGTGGCTATGCCAGCGGCTACATTCGGAGGCGAGGCCATCCCGGCCTCCAAGCAGCTCTGCATCGAGCTGTCCATAGACGGCAACACAGTCGCCACCCTCACCGGCACGCCCGGCCAGACCGTAAGCACGACTGTCACGACCACACAGGGGCTGCATGAGCTCTCTGCCGTATGCCGATACAAAGACGCCACCGAAACCGGCCCGGCACGCACGGCTGAGTTCTACAGCGGCTATGACACGCCGCTCGCCCCGGCCAATGTGCGCATCGACGGCAACACCGTCAAGTGGGACACCCCGGCCGGCAGTGTACACGGCGGATACCTCGACATGGCAGACATGACTTACAATGTCTACCTGAGCGACATCAAGGTCAACACTACCCCCGTCAAGGGCAATTCCATCACATTCACTGCTCCCACTTCGCTCGGCATCTATGTGCCGCGAGTAGAGGCCATGTCACAGGGGCTGGTCTCTGACAAGGGCGAGGGACAAGGCAAGAAGTACGGCGAAGTGTATGACGTGCCCTTCGGATTTGTGCCGACTAAAGAGGAGTTTGACATGTTCACAATCGTCGATGCCAACAAAGACGGCCAGACATGGTGCTACTTCGAAGGCAAGAACCGCGTGTACTGCTTCGGGCAGAGCCACACTACGGACGACTGGCTGTTCATGCCCATGGCAAACTTCACCGACACCGAGCATCTCTACCGCGTGTCTGTAGAGGCTTTCGCCCTGTTGGAAAACTGCCCCGAATCATTCGAGATATGGCTGTGCACAGACCGCACTATTGACTCCAAGGTGCAGAAAGTGCTTGACGTGGACAACTTCACGAAAGACAAGTTCACTCTCGTGACAAACAAGTTCATGGTCGAAAACCCCGGCCAGTACTATATCGGCATCCATGCAGACTCCAACGGCGGATACATGCTCAACCTCCAGAACCTGAAGTTCGAGCTTTCGACAGACACCCGCCATGCCCCCGCAGATTGCAAAGGCGTTAAAGTGACTGCCGGAGACAAGGGTGCCCTCAACGCTGTCGTATCATTCTACGCTCCCACCAAGAGCCTCGGCGGCGACGCACTTGACAAGTCCAAGGAAATCACCATTCACGCATCCACAACAGCTGGCGAGGCAACAACCAAGGTGCTGCCCGGAGCTGCCGGCACAATCACAGTGCCCACCGTACAGGGCTGGAATGTCGTGACACTCACTCCCGAGAACGAGGGAGGCTTCGGCATCGACAAGGTATACGACGTATTCACCGGACAGGAACGCCCGGCAGCAGTGACCAACTTCAAGTCACAGGTGTCTGACGACGCCCTTTCGCTCACATTGTCATGGGACGCCCCCACCGAGGGAGAAAGCGGCGGCTATGTCAACCCCGACGAAGTGGAATATGAGATATATCTCGTAGTAGACGAGGGTTACTCAAAGATTGCCGAAGTCGGCAAGAAACATTCCTACACGTATACTGTCGAGCCAGGCGCACAGCAGCTCGTGCAGCTGGCCGTAGCTCCGCGCAACGTTGCCGGAACTGCAGCAACGTCCAACTTCAAGGGCAAAGCTGAAATCCTCGGCACGCCGCTGGCAATGCCCGTGACCGAGACATTCACTTGGGGCGTTCCCTCTCACCTCCCCCTCGTGGTGAACAAGCCGTCTGCAATGCACACCGCTGAGTGGAATCTCGGCGACCCGACCTCATTGTCATACGCCGCGCTGACACAGGACTACGGCGCAATGCTCTGCACCCCGCAGACTACAGGCATCAGCCTCGGCCGCGTCACCATTCCCCGTGTCAACACTCAGGGCTACTCACACGCCGTGTGGCGCATGAACCTGTTCCACTCCCCGCAGAGCGGTACCTGCCGCATCCTGGGTCGCGCTCCTGGAATGACTGAATACGTACAGGTATGCCAGGTTGACGCTTCCAAGGGCGCAACCGGATATGTGGACGAGATATTCTCGCTCCCGGCTTCGCTCCAGAACCAGCCGTGGGTGCTGTTTGCAATCGAGATGGAATTTGACGTGACTTCCACAGACGCATACGTCATACTCGACTCCTACCAGGTAATGGACATGCCGGACAACGACCTTATGCTCGGCAACGGCGAAGCCCCCACCAACGTGAAGGCCGGCGACACTGCACACTATTCGATACTCGCTTACAACAACGGCAAGAACACCCAGGCCGGCGACGTGAAGTGGGAAGTGCTTGACGGCGACAACGTGATATCAAGCAAGGAGGATGTCATCTCCCCGCTCGAACCCGAGGAGAGCGAAACTCTCACATTTGACTTCACGCCAGGCACAGAATACACCGGCAAGACGCTGACCGTGCGCTGCACCCTCACCGCCGAACCCGACGATGCGCTCGTCAACAACGTGGCATCAACACCACTCTATGTGCGCAGAGGCTCTGAAATCTACGTGGACGACCTCACCGGCACTGTCAACGGACAGGGTCAGGCAGAACTCTCCTGGAGCCCCGTACCCGAATCCCCCTTCGCAGAGGAAGACTTCGAAACCGCTGAACACGGCGACTACTCCGCTACCATCGACGGCTGGCGCAACGTGGACGTGGATGGCAAGCAGAACTGCGGCATCCGCGGCGTTGAGCTGCCCGGCGCAGCCGAGCCCAAGGCTTGGCAGGTCGTTGAACCCGCACAGACAGGCCTGAGCGCAATCATTCCCAACAGCGGCTCCAAGATGCTGCTCGCTATCTGCCCCAACGACCAGTCTCCGGCTGACGACTGGCTGATTTCTCCCGAGGTCAAGGGTGGCACGATGATGCAGTTCGCGATGAACATACTCACCACCGACTACACCGAGACCATCGAGGTGCTCGCCTCCTCAACAGGCAACAACCCCGAAGACTTCACACTCGTACAGCGCTTTGACAAGAACACGCTCGGCTGGGAAATCTTCAGCTGCCGCCTCCCCGAGGACGCACGCTACTTCGCTATTCGCTACTGCAGCGTTGACCAGTTTGCCGCCATGATCGACGACATCGCATACTTCGAGAATGTTGACATCGACTGCACATACTCCTATGATGTCCTTAAGGACGGCGTCAAGATAGCCAACGTGACAACACCCGGATACACCGACCCCGAAGTCCTCACAGGCAAGCACTCTTACTCCGTGCTGACATACCTCAACGGCGAAGCCCGCGGCCTCTCCAACCCCGTAATCCTCGAGGAGAGCGGCGTGGACGGCATCGGCGCTGACAACGCCTCTGTATTCGGAGTCGCAGGCGGTGTACGCATCGCTGGTTGCGACGGCTTGGCATACCGCATTGTCACTATAGACGGCCGCGTCGCCGCTGACGGCACTTGCCCTTCAGCTGACGTATTCGTACCGCTCGCTCCTGGCATCTACGTAGTTTCTGCCGGCAAGACAGTTGCAAAGGTAATAGCCAAGTGACAACTAACCAACTGATATAGACACTACTCAACCCTGAAAAATGGAGACGGCAGGCTCATATTCCCTGAATTGGCAATATGGGGCTGCCGTTGCCCTTTCGTTTCGGGGCGTTCCGACAATCAACATCAACAACCAAATCACACAATCATGAAACTAAACAGACTCACAGCAGCTGCATTGCTCGCAGCAGGCCTGGCTGTATCGCCCTCCGCTCATGCCGTCGAAGTGTACGGCTCGCTCGGCAGTTCCGACAACTATAAGCTGGGTATAGTCAAATTCCAAACCGACGGAGAGGGAGCATACGAGCTCGTATACGAGTACTCTGGCATGGAATGCAAAAACGGCAGCGTGTTTGCGGACAACATGTTCGCCTTCTCCGCATACGACCTGTCCTCATCTTACATTAAGCCAGAGCTGAAACGCTACAGCCACGACGGCTCGTTCGCCAACTGGGACAGCATGGAGTATTGCACACGTCTCGACTGGACCGACGCTTCAACCGCCCTGGCGTACAATCCATTCTCCGGCAACGTAGTCGGATGCTTCTACAACGCTGACAAGACATCCTTCTACTTCGGCACCCTCAACACTGAAACCGGCAAGAGCACCCGCATCGGCGACTTGGCCGCCAAGCTTGTCTCCATGGCATACGCCGACGGAACGCTTTATGCCATTGACGGCTCAGGCGCGCTATACACAGTGGCCGCCGACGGTGCCCTCACCAAGGTGGGAGACACCGGCGTGACTGTCACAGACCGCTACGCCAGCGGCATGACTTACGACAAGACCTCTGGCAAGTTCCTTTGGGCTGCAAAGGTCAACACTTACAGCGCAGCCAAACTCTACACCATAGACCCTGCCACAGCGGCTGCTACAGAGGTGTTCACATTCGAGCATACCGCCCTCATCAGCGCGCTGACTATCGCTGAGACAGTAGCTGACACCGCGCCTCAGGCTGCGACCGACCTCGTCATTGAAGCGGCTGACGCCACTCCATTCACAAACAACATGAAAATCAGATTCACCGTCGCTGACAAGACCGTTGCAGGCGCAACCATCTCCGCCGGCGTGACATACGAGATTTACGTGGACGGTGTCAAGGCTGCTTCTGCCATGACCGCCCCTGGCACCGCCATTGAATATCCCGTTACCCTCGCCAACGGCAACCATGTCGTTTCCGTACGCTTCAGCACCGCCAAGGGCGGCGCAAGCGCGATTGCCCGCGTGTCCAAGTTTGTCGGCAAAGACCGTCCGGGGGCTGTCACAAATGTAGCATTGTCCCACGAAGGCGGCAACATCACCCTGACCTGGGACGCACCCGCTACAGGCGCGACCGGTGGCGAGTTTGACGCTTCACAGCTCAAGTACAAGGTAGTGCGCATGCCCGGCAACGTGGAGTTCGAGACTACGTCAACATCATTCAGCGAGGTCATCGAAGGCTCTTCGCTTCAGTCTATCTACTATGAGATCACACCGGTATGCGGCGACATGAGCGGCAACATGACAGCTTCACAGTCAATTGTTATAGGTGACGGCTATACCACCCCCTATACCCAGAATTTCGACGACGTTGAATCATTGGACGACATATTCTTCACCGTAATAGACTCAAACAACGACCGCAGCACATGGGCTGTTAATTCCGGATTTTCCGGCACCGCCGCCCGCTACATGTACAACATGTCAAATGCAGCCGACGACTGGATGCTGATGGCTCCCATGATACTGCGTCCGGGCCATACATACAAGCTGTCGTTCAGCGCAGCTGCCGGCAATTACGGCTCCGGTGAAATACTGACAGTCGCAATGGGCACTGAGGCTTCCGCAGAGGCCATGACAAAAGTTATCATGGAAGAGACCACCATCGAGAAGGGCAAAACCGAAGCCAAGGAACTCACATTCACAGTTCCGGCATACGGCATCTACTACATCGGTTTCCACGTGACATCTGTTGCCAACAGCCACTACCTCGACATTGACAGCATCGTCCTGGGCGACAGCGAGGGCAAGGATGCCCCGACAGCCGTTCCCGCAGCCGTGACCAACCTCGCCGCAGCTCCCATTGACGACAACAGCATCTGCATATCATTCAACGTGCCTGCCACCGATGTCAACGGCAACACACCGGTTGACCTGGACAAGATCGAACTCTTCCGCGACGGCACTCTGATCAACACTTGGGACGTAAACGCAATCGCAGAAGTGACCACAGGCGTGCTCAATTTCTATGACCCGAACGCCGTTGTCACCTCATACGACTACACATACTCCGTCATCGCCACCAACGCTGTCGGCGCTTCAGAAGCTGCCACAGTCAACATCAAGAACACTGGCTCTGGCGTTGACAACGCAGCCGCAGAAGGTGTCCGCATCGCCACAGGCAACGGCTTCGTGGCAGTAAACGCCGCTGACGGCACTGCTGTTGCAGTCTACGACCTCGCAGGCCGCTGCGTATACAGCTGTGCCGTAACTGACAGCGCAGCCGTGGCTCGCCTCGCAGCCGGCATATATGTCGTGACCGTAAACGGCGAAACTGTGAAGGTTGTCGTAAGATAATCCTATTACTATCCTATAATGTCACTGTTGACGCGGGGAGGCTCTACGGCTTCCCCGCATCTTTCATTACAAGCAACGCCCCGAATTGGCACATCTATCCGATTTTATAGCCGTCATGGCGCAGTTTGTACATTTTTATCGCGCATATCGGGTTGCAGTATTGGAATAATTGCCTAACTTTGCGCTGTATCCAGCATTTTTGGACGAATCCTAACCCTAATAACCATACATCGTATGAAGAAAAAAGCATTGGTTCTTCCGGCAATGGCTATGTTGGCAATGACAGCTTGGGCTGACAACCCCGCGCTGCTCATTCACTCCAGCAACGGGACCACCCCCGTGCCATTGGCGGAAATCACGAAAATGAAGCCCGACAGTGACGGACTGAAAATAGTCACCGCCAGCGGCGAACAGACCTTCGACTACGGCAATATCGTCAACCTCACCTTCGACCTCGAAGGCTCATGGGTGGGCATAATGGAAGTCGAGGGAGCGGAGACTGAAGTCTCACTGTCTTGGAACGGACGCACCTCCACGGCTACAGTCACTGGGCTTGCCGCCGGCACGCAGGTCAACGTCTATGACACCGCCGGCAGAAATGCCGCTGCGCTCCTCCTCCCCGAGGACGGCGCTATCGACCTCTCCGGACTCAACTCCGGCATCTACATCATCAACATCCACAACAAATCATTCAAAATAGCAAAACGATGAAGAAATTATACCTGCCCCTTCTGGGCGCGTGCCTCGCACTGGGCGTGTCGGCACAAACTACCGAGATAACCAAAATGAAGGTCAACCTCAAGAACGGCACCAACGTGACCTACCAGCTCGGTGAAATCGAGGACATAACATTCGAAGGCGAGGAAATCCCCGTACCCCCGCAGGCTGACCCGAAAGTAGGCGACTACTTCTATTCAGACGGCACATGGAGCGACGGCGGACTGGTGAGCATCAACGCCGACGGCACTGACCCCGTATGGTCTGCAACAAAGCCCGCCCCTATCGCCGGCAAGACCGTTATCGGCATCGTATTCACAACAGACCAGTCCCGCATGGCTGCTTCTGACATCGCCGACGGCTACACCCACGGCTATGTCATCGCCTGCAAGAACATCTGCGACCCGGCAAATGCTTTCCCGGAAACAGTATACTATGCCCGTCTGGAAGAAACAGAGACACTCCGTGGCGCAAAGCTCGCCTCAACATGGTACGGCAACATAGCCGGCCGCGAGAACACACAGGCTATGCTCGCCGAATACCCCAATGACGCTGCCGACAAAGTCCCCATGTTCTACTACGGCTCTACCGAATTCAAGGTGGCTGCCCCCGCCAACACCAGCGGCTGGTTCATCCCCTCAACAGGACAGATGTGGGACTGCATCGCAAACCTCTGCGGCGGCGAAGTGGCTGCTAAAATGAAGACATGGCAGACATACTCGTACGATGCCACATACTATTGCTCAGAGAAAGTGTCTTACGACGTGCTCGCCAAGTTCATGGAAGCCTTCTCGCTCGTCCCCGATGCCGACAAGGAGAGCATGAGCCTCGACAAAGACAACTCCCAGGGACACTTTGTGTCGCTGCGCACCTCCACTCCCTATGAGACGGACTCTTCATGCATCTTCAACATCGGCACAGATGGCCTGATCGAAGGCATGGCAGCATGGCTCAACGAGGACTGCCACGCACGCCCCATCCTCGCCTTCTGACAACGACTCCAACTCACATACACAAAGAGAGATGCACGGGAGGGTGCATCTCTCTTTTATTGCTCAGCCCATACCCTCTTGCATAGTGTTGTGATTGCGCCGTGTACATCACCAGACAGAGGCACTGCAACTTTGCACTTGGAGGAAGTAAACTTTTTTGTTAACTTTGCAACGAAATACTGATGCGCCAATGGCAAACAGAACCATAAAATTCTACAAGCACTACTTCAATCATTTCTTTGCAGAACAAACGCCACAAGTCCGGAAGAAGATTGCCCAGACACTCGTCTGGATACAGGAAGTTGATCGATTGCCAGTCCATTTATTCCAGAATATTGAAGGGGTAAATGGTCTGTTCGAGATTCGAATAGAATTTGGAGGCAATATCTTCAGGATATTTTGTTGTTTCGACAAAGGCAATCTTGTGGTGTTGTTCAATGCTTTTCAAAAGAAAACGCAAAAGACTCCACGCAGAGAAATTGAAAAAGCCAGAAAACTGATGACTGAATATTTTAACGAGAATGATGATGAAAACGACCAAAAATGAGCGACTGATGTCATGCAACACTCTTGATGAACTGCTTGATGTGGAATATGGGGCAAAAGGCTCTTCGGAGCGTGATCAGTTTGATGACGAGACCCGGGTCTTCTGCCTTGCCGAAACACTGAAAGAGGAACGCCGCCGTGCCGGCTTGACACAGGAACAACTCGCCGAAAAAATCGGCACAAAGAAGTCTTACATCTCACGTATTGAGAATGGCAAGTCTGACGTGCAACTGAGTACCCTTTTCCGCATTTTCGAGGGTCTCGGACGCCACGTTAATTTGACGATAGTATAGTACTCGTCACACAAACACTCTTAAACAAAGTCCGGGCAGACGCACGCTGTGTGCAGTCTGCCCGGATTGTGTTATCGGTATATGGGTGGGTTATTTCGCGAACTTGGCTGTCTTCACGCCGTTGCCGTTGTCGATGCGCACTGCATAGATGCCGGCGGGGAGGTTGGCAGTGTCGAGAGCGTCAGTGTAGGCTGATGCCACAGCCACCCCAGCCATGTTGTAGACCGTTATCATCGCGGGAGCGTCGAGAGTGATGACGCCGCCGTCGATTGTGCAGTTACTGTCGCTGTTGATGCTCTCAACGCCAGTGGTGCGGAACGGCGAGTAAATCACCTTGCCGTATGCGCTGCTGTAGTTGTTGTCGAAAATGGTTGCTGCCACTTCCTCTTCGGTAGTCGCGTTGTTCCATACGTTGCCCTGTGCGTAAGCGTCGGCGCCAGTGTTATAGTTGCAGAAGTCGCAAGCCACGTATGCGCCGTTGTCCTCATGGCCGTTGCCGATGAAGATGTTCATGCCGGGGTTGTAGTCATCGCCGGTAGCGGAAAGGTTGCCAAAGTTAACCGTGGTAGCGCCCATAGCGATGGGTCCCCACTTGTTGCCCTGGAATGTGTTGCCCGTTGCATATACAGTCTGCGGCAGAGTCGTCATAGAGTACATTGTCACTGCGATGCCGCCGTTCACGTCAGAGTCAGCATTGTTGTCCTTGACGAAGTTGTTGACGAGTCGCACGTCCATGCCGCCTACCAGGTTGATGCCCCACGAGCAGTTCTCGACCTTGTTGCCCTCGATGAGCACCTTGTTGTCGCCGGCAGCGTTGAGCATGTTGGAAACGCCGATGCCGCCCGGCTTCTCGAGGCGTGCGCCGTTGAGCGTGTTGTTGCGTATGACAACCTCATCAGTTGCAGAAGCCGTTACGTTGATATAGGGGCAGAGCTTGTCGAGAGTTGAGCAGTTGGTCATGGTGTTGTTCTCGATGAGCAGGCCCACGCCGAGGTTGGCTGGAGTGTTGACAGCACCCGGTTCACAGTCAGTGAACGTGCAGTTTGTCACCTGCGAGCCAGTGCTGTGGCCTGAAAGGACGATAACGCCGTAGTTGCTGCGATTGCCGTTGATGTTGCGGAAATTGCAGTTGTCCACTATCAGCGCGTCGTCGCCCTGATAGAAGAAGTTGCCGCCTCCGGTCACGTCGAGGTTGCGCATCTCGGTCTTGCCCTTCAGTGTGAAGCCCACAGGCTTGGCCTCGCCGTCCACGGTGATAGTGGCGCGGTTCTCGGGGTTGAAGATGGCTTCGCCCGTTACGGTCACGAGTACGCCGTCGGCGAGCTTGACGATGTCGCCGCTTTCGATTCTCAGCTTGTCCGCGCCTTCGATGGTCAGGTCTGTCGCCACGTTGTAGGTCTTGTCTGCGACCTTGGTCACGCCAGAGCCTTCGATTCCGCTGAGCGACGCAAATGTGTAGGTAGTGCCGTTGCCCGAAGTGGTGTACCCGCCCTCGGCAAACGCGATTGCAGCCTGAAGAAGGACTGCCGACAAAATGTAAACTTTCTTCATGTGTAATGATTTATAGAGTTAGTATTGCCGCTTGCAATATGTCAAAAACAACAACATATCGCGGCTTCATGATGCAAATATAGTAAATCAAATCCACACCGCCAACAAATCACCTGGGAAATCGCCAATTGCACTCGGCACGCCGTGCTTTGGCTGCGCAATTATTCATTGACTGCGATGAGGTTTTAACGGCTCGGTTTGCGCTGTATCAGAAAAAATTCTAACTTTGTAGTCAAAGCACACAATGCCGATGGAGATAATCAACAACAATGACAAGACCTTGAAAGACGATCTGCTCGCCACAATCCGGGAAGGCAGCCGCCTTTCCATAGCCGCGTCCTGTTTCTCCATCTACGCTTTTCAAATGCGCACCGCTGCCCAACCTCGCCGCCAGCGCGAACTCTATTCCGAAATCAAGAGATTGAAAAAGAAAACACCTCAACAATGAGTTATAATCGCCTTAAACTTAAATAGGCAAGTTCAGGTCAAACAACAAACAGGCACAACATATATGACAGACAGGATGAAAATGAGAAGCGGGGACGCGGCACAGAGGAACGCGGCAAGGATTGCCGCGCTGTTCCCGCAGTGCGTCTCGGAGCGGCTGGGCAAAGACGGGAAGCCGGAGCTTGCCGTCGATTTCGAGAAACTGCAGGCAGAGCTTTCCGGTGAAACCCTCGAGGAGGGAGAGGAGCGCTATCAGTTCACTTGGCCGGACAAGCGTGCTGCGTCGCGCCTCGCCAACGAACCGACCACTATGACCCTGCGCCCCTGCCGCGAGGAGTCGGTTGACTTCGACACTACCGGCAACCTCTACATCGAGGGGGACAACCTCGACGTGCTCAAAGTGCTGCGCGAGACATACCTCGGCCGAGTCAAGATGATCTATATCGACCCGCCGTACAACACCGGCAACGATTTCGTGTACAACGACGATTTCGCAATCAGCAGCGAGGAGCTGGCCGGCAGGAGCGGCTGGCGCGACGAGGAGGGCAACCAGACACTCGACCCGATGGTGCGCAACACCGAGGCCAACGGCCGCTTCCATACCGACTGGCTCAACATGATATACCCGCGCCTGAAAGTCGCACGCGACCTCCTCGCCGACGACGGCGTAATCTTCATCTCTATCGACGACAACGAAGTCGAAAACCTCAAAAAGGTATGCAACGAGATTTTCGGTGAAAAGAATTTCGTGTCTATCATCAATTGGAAAGGCCGAGGCGGGAGGCAAGACAGCAAGTATTATGCAGTCCTGCACGAGTACATACTTTGCTACGCCAAAGACATACCCAATTTTTCAGCAGGGGAGGAAATCAAAGAAGGCGATACGTATCCCAAATATGACGAGGTTAAGAAACGGAATTACAAGACACAGCTCCTTCGGAAATGGGGGTCAAACAGTCTGCGCGAAAACCGCCCTAACCTTTACTACCCGATAACTGCGCCTGATGGCGCTGAAGTGTTTCCCACAATCTATTCTGAGTCAAAGGATTGCGCCCTTGGATTCGTCAGAATTCAAGGGCGCTGGCGCCACGGCGCCAGCACCCTTGAAAAGATTATCAACGAGGGACGAGTAGAATTTCAGAAGAATAAATGGGGCGAATGGGTCGCTTATGAAAAGATATTCGAGCCGCTGCCCGGCGAAGAAAACACCAAGAAATACACAACTTGGGTTGATGACATTTCAAACGGCACAGACACGCTGAAGAAGCTGTTCGGCACTGCTCCTTTTGATTATGCCAAGTCGCCTGAGCTGCTAAGCCTTTTCCTGAGAATGGCAGATGTAGACGGCGAAGACATAGTCCTTGATTTCTTCAGCGGCAGCGCGACAACCGCCCATGCTGTAATGAAACTCAACGCAGAGGACGGAGGACAACGGAAGTTCATCATGGTGCAGCTGCCCGAAGTGACCGACAAAAAGAGCGAGGCGCACAAAGCCGGTTATGACAACATCTGCGAGATAGGCAAGGAGCGCATCCGCCGAGCCGGACGCAAGGTCAAGGAGGAGGCGGGGCTGCAAGGCGCGGGTCTCGACATCGGCTTCAGGGTGCTGAAACTCGATTCGTCCAACATGGAGGACGTTTACTATACGCCTGACAAGTTCGACCCGTCGCAGCTTGACAACCTTGTAGACAACATCAAGGCTGACCGCTCGAACGAGGACCTGCTGTTCCAGGTGATGCTCGACCTCGGCATTGAGCTGTCCGCACGGGTTGAGCGCAAGGAGATTGCCGGCAAGGAGGTGCTGTCCGTAGACAGCGGCTACCTGCTCGCTTGCTTTGACGCGGACGTGAACGAAACGACAATCGAGGAGATGGCAAGGCTGCACCCGGTGCATCTCGTGATACGCGACGCATCCGCCGCCAACGACAATGTGCTCGACAACTTCGACCAAATCATCGAGACCTATTCCGCCGAAAGACGAATCACGACCCACGTTTTGTAAACAAGTGAAACAAGTGTATGGGAACGCCATTAAAGCGAGCATCCATACGTTCTCAGCTCAGAAGAAATGGATAAAAACCGGGTAACAAAAGACACAAGACTATTTGAGGATGCCTGTCACATCATCGAACAATCAAGAGATGCGGCATACCGCTCTGTCAACATTGCTTTGCTCCAACGCAACTGGGAGTTAGGGCGCCGCATTGACGAGGAAATACTCAACGGAGAGAACCGAGCGGAATATGGAGCTGGAATAATAAAAGAACTGTCTAAAGAACTCACAAACAGGTACGGCAAAGGATTCACCAAAAGCAACTTATACAGCTTCCTGAGATTCAGCAGATTCTTCCCACAGATTTTCCAATCAAAAATTGGAAAATCTCAGGAATTGCTGCACTGGACAAGGTTTTCATGTTACGGCGGAAAGGAGGCGGTGAATGAAGTTTCAGTTTAAGATACAGGGGTATCAGACACAGGCTGTCGAGGACACAGTGAGTGTGTTCCGGGGACAGCCCAAGCACGACCCGACACGCTACCGCCGCGATGTCGGCAGGGTCGCCCAAAGCTCTGTTTTCGCGGCGGATGAGGAAGCGGGCTACCGCAACGCAGACGTGGAGCTCGACAGCGAGCAGCTGCTCGCCAACATACGCGACATCCAGGTCAGAAACCAAATCGTGCCGAGCGCGGCCCTTGCCCCGGGGCATGGCGCGGTGAGCCTCGACATCGAGATGGAGACCGGCACGGGCAAGACCTACGTCTACATCAAGACGATGTTTGAGCTCAACAAGCAGTACGGCTGGAGCAAGTTCATAGTCGTGGTGCCGAGCATCGCCATACGCGAGGGCGTGGCGAAATCTTTCAGTATGCTCGAAGAGCATTTCATGGAGCATTACGGCAAGAAAGCCCGGTGGTTTGTCTATAACAGCTCAAACCTCACCCAGCTGGACCGGTTCTCGCAGGAGAGCGGCGTGTCGGTCATGGTAATCAACACGCAGGCCTTCGCCGCCTCGCTGCGCGAGGGCGGACGCAGCAAGGAAAGCCGCATCATCTATTCCAAGCGCGACGAGTTCGGTTCTCGCCGCCCGATAGACGTGATAGCCGCCAACCGCCCGGTCATCATCATGGACGAGCCGCAGAAAATGGAGGGAACTGCCACCCAGGCGGCTCTCGCGAAGTTCAAGCCGCTGTTCACGCTCAACTATTCGGCGACGCACAAGACCAAGCACGACACCATCTACGCTCTCGACGCATACGACGCATACCGCGAGCGGCTCGTCAAGCGGATACAGGTGCAGGGCTTCGAGGTCAAGAACCTCAAAGGCACAAGCGGGTACCTGTACATCGACGGCATGGCGCTGTCGCCCAAGCGTCCGCCGGAAGTGCGCATCGAGCTGGAGTGCAAGCGGGCAGACGGCTCAATACGCCGCGAAGTGAAGAGGTTCGCGACCGGCGACTCGCTCTTTGCCGCCTCCGGGCTTGCGCAGTACCAGGACTATGCCATCACCGAAATAAACCCGCGCGGCCGTGGCTATGTCACATTCGGCAACGGCAGCACGATATATTGCGGCGAGGTCGTCGGCGACACCAACGAGGAGGCGATGCAGCGTGTGCAGATACGCCAGACCATCACCGCGCACCTCACAAAAGAAAAGGAGCTTTTCAGCCGTGGCATCAAGTGCCTGTCGCTTTTCTTCATCGACGAGGTGAGCCACTACCGCCAATATGACGAGGCGGGGGGCGAGGTCAAGGGGAAGTTCCAGCGCATTTTCGAGGAGGAGTATTCCCGGATTGTCAACGATTTCATTTCCACCTTTGACACGCCGTATGACAAGTACCTGCGCCGGTTCAAGCCAAGCGACACGCACAGGGGCTATTTCTCCATTGACAAGAAGGGCCGCCCGATCAACTCCAGCACGCGGCGCGGCACAGACATCTCGGACGACATATCGGCCTACGACCTTATCCTGAAGAACAAGGAGCGGCTGCTGAGCTTTGACGAGCCGACACGCTTCATCTTCTCGCACTCTGCGCTGCGCGAGGGGTGGGACAACCCGAATGTGTTCCAGATATGCACGCTGCGCCACAGCAATTCCACCACCGCCAAGCGTCAGGAGGTAGGGCGCGGCTTGCGTATATGCGTTGACAGGAACGGCGTACGGCAAGACAAGGAACTGCTCGGCGAGGATGTGCACGAGGTGAACAAACTCACCGTGATAGCCAACGAGAGCTACGCGGAGTTCACCGCCGCGCTCCAGCGAGAAACCCGCGAGGCGCTGCGCGAGCGCATAACCGCCGCCTCGCAGGACTACTTCCTCGGCAAGACAGTCAGAAACGCCGACGGCGAGAGGCACAAAATCACACTGGCGGAGGCATCGATGATTTTGGGGTATCTATACCAGAACGACTATGTCACCGATGCCGGCAACCTCACAGCGCAATACTACCAGGCAGCAAAGGCTGACGCTCTCGCGCCGCTGCCGGCGAAGCTGGTTCCCATTGCCGATGACGTGTACCGGCTCATCGCCGGCATATTCAATCCGAAAGTCATCGAGGACATGGTGGAGGAAGTGTCTGCCACCATTCCGGGCAATGACCTCAACGAGAACTTCGATGACAAGCGTTTCCAAAAGCTGTGGAACGAGATTAACCACAAGTATGTCTACACCGTCCATTACGACAGCAACGAGCTGATAGAAAAGGCTGTCAACAACCTGCGCAACAACCTGACGGTGACAAAGCTGCAATATGTGATGATTTCCGGCGAGCAAGACAGGGAGAACGTCACGGAGTTTGGCAATGCCAAATCTACGACACGCGAGCTGACGGACGTTTGCACCTCGTCAGTGCCGTACGACCTGGTGGGAGACATAGCACGCGGTGTGCGCCTGACGCGCCGCACGGTGGTGAAAATCCTCAAGGGGATAGGCTCGAAAGCATTGCTGTTCAAGAACAACCCCGAAGAGTTTATCCGCAACGTAACCAGGGCTATCCGCGAGGAAAAGGCGACGATGATAGTTGAGCACATCACCTACAACCCGTCCCGGGCAGAGCCGTACGACAGCACGATATTCGTGCCAGAGCGCAGGCTGAACATCAACAAGGCTGTTGAACTCTCGAAGCACATCACGCCATACGTGGCATACGACAGCGAGGGCGAGCGCGATTTCGCCAGCTCGCTGCAAGCGGCTGACGAAGTCCTCATCTTCGCCAAGCTGCCGCGCAAGCTCAAAATCCCGACACCCGTAGGCAGCTACGCGCCTGACTGGGCAATAGTGTTTGAGGACGGCGCAGTGCGCCATGTGTTCTTCGTTGCCGAAACCAAAGGCTCGCTCGACAAGATGGAGCTTCGTGGCGTAGAACTCGCCAAGACCGAGTGCGCCAAGCGGCTGTTCAACTCCATTTCCACCAACACGACCCGCTATGGCGTCGTTGACCGGTTTGAACACCTGTACGACATCATCAACGGCATCGAATGACCACAGAGGCAAATCCCCCCATGCAGACACCCCCTCGCCGCAGACACCGCCATTTTACAGCACTCCATTGGGGGGGTGCGACCACGAGGGGTTTGCCTGTCTCGATTATAATTAGTACCTTTGAGGACAAATCCGAGACGTATGAAGCAGCCCCTTGCAATAAACAGACGCAGCACCGAACTGTGGAAAGAGGACACAGCCAAGTCTGTTGCGCTTTACAACGAATGGTTTCTGAATTTCGCCCCAGCGACGTTTATTCAGGAACGCAACAAGGCTGTGCGGTCTGTCGAGGCAGTAATCCGCCACACTGATTATTTCCATGTCACTCCCGAGAGTTTGAGACTTAACCCGGGAATAATCACAATACTGCGAATGTCAACAACTCCTCCGATAGCCCGGGACAGGCTGATCGGGCTTTCCGGGGTAAAGCCTTCACTGATAAAGAACATGGAGGAGGGCAAATTGCCTAAACAGATGCTTCAAGAGGAGATTGAACACAGCCTTGGCATGGTTGCCCATGTCATAAACAAGCTGCTTGACCGTGAATTGTTCCCATGGCTCACGGCTGGCAGCGTCCCTGATGAGACAGCTCTGCGGCTTGCCAGATGCATAGTTGCCGACAGGCTGTGCGGAACGCTTTCAGACCCGATAATCCGGAATGGACAAGAAAAGCGGCAGCTTGACGCAATCAGCAGGTATCTGTTATCAGAGGGGTATTCCTTTGTAGAGCCGGGAGAAATCGCCTCGTTCAGAGACATGGAGCAAGGCACATTCACTTACCACCTGAATGTGCCGGTCTCGATGAGCCGAATCAAAGTGAAAATGCCGATTGATGTGGTCATAAAGAGGAAGGGGTGTCCGCAGGCACAACTTCCGCTCCTCGTGGAATGCAAGTCTGCCGGAGATTTCACCAACACCAACAAGCGCCGAAAGGAAGAGGCTCAAAAGGCTGAACAACTGCGGAGCACTTACGGAGAGGGCATCGATTTCATCTTGTTCCTGTGCGGATATTTCGACAGCGGGTATTTGGGATACGAAGCTGCTGAAGGAATTGACTGGGTTTGGGAACACCGTATAACCGATTTCAAGAAAGCCGGCGTATGAACAGCAAGGAGCTGGAACAGCGCAATGCCATGCGCGAGATGCTTCAGCGCAAGCTGGACGCTCAGAAGACTGCCAAGGAGCGGAATATACTCGGGCAGTTCGCGACACCATTGCCATTGGCAACAGACATAATGAGCCGTGCCAAGTAGCTTATGCCCGATAGCACAGTCAGCCTTATAGAGCCGTCAATAGGGCTGGGGACATTCTACGCCGCGTTCCGCCAAGTTTTCAGAGGCCATGCCGGACATACGCTCGGGGTTGAAATAGACCCGGCTTTTCACAAGTCAGCTCAAGACATCTGGGCTGGAGAAGACATCGACCTGCGATGCTCCGATTTTCTTGCTGCGGAACAGCCGGAGGAACGCTTTGACCTGCTTGTCGCCAATCCCCCATACGTCAGACACCATCACATCAACCGCGAAAAGAAAAAGCAGCTGCAAAAAGAGGTGGCGCGGCATACCGGCATACAAATTTCAGGGCTGGCAGGGCTGTATTGCTATTTTCTTATTCTGTCAGGGAAATGGCTCAAAAGCGGAGGCCTGTCTTGCTGGCTCATACCAACGGAGTTCATGGATGTGGGATACGGAGAAGCGGTAAAGCGATACCTGCTTGAAAACGTTGACCTGATCGCCATACACCGGTTTGAAGCCGCCGACACACAGTTCAGCGACGCGCTTGTCAGTTCAACAGTCGTTTTTTTCAGGAACAACAGCCCATCCAACAGGGAGTTCACCTTTTCGAGCGGGCCTAGCATGAACAACCCGGCTACTTCAATTGCCGTCAGCCGCGACAGCCTGCCCGCAAGTTCCAAATGGTCATCATTATTCAAAGGGTTAGGACAAGTCACTGAACGCGCCGAATGTCGGCTGGGCAATTTCTTTTCAGTAAAACGCGGCATCGCGACCGGAAGCAACAAGTTCTTCATCATCAGCAGCGAGACCGCAAAACGATACAGCATCCCCTCGCAATTTCTGCGACCGATATTGCCGAGTCCCAGATACTTGCGCAAGGACATTGTGCTGTCCGACAAAGCCGGGAACATCTCGCTGCCCAAAGAGGAGTACTTGTTTTCATGCAGCCTCCCCGAAGACATACTGAAAGAGAAATACCCTACGGTATGGGAGTATGTTCAGGAGGGGAAACGTCAGGGCATTGACAAAGGGTACATCTGCAGCCACCGCACGATATGGTATTCTTGCGAAAACAGGCAACCCGCGCCCTTCGTCGTCCCATATATGGGGCGAGGCGATGCATCTACCCGAATGTTCCGGTTCATACTGAACCAGTCAAATGCAATAACTACAAACGTGTATCTCCTGCTGTACCCCAAAGAGGAATACGCCCGGTTCTTGCGAGACCCGAACACCGCCAATGATGTTTGGGTTGCACTCAACCGGGTGAACACAGAGCAATTGATTTGCAACGGAAGGGAATATGGCGGTGGTTTGCACAAACTGGAGCCTAACGAGCTGCTTGAAATCAGGATTCCCGATGTTGCACGCATACTCAACTCCAAGCGCATGGCATCTGAACCCACATTGTTCTGACAGCCAAACCGGGGGGCTGTCAGAGGGGCTTTTCGTAGGCGAGGCGGTCGCCCCAGGTGAAGGCGCACTGTCCGCGCGGCTCGTAGCCGCAGCGCGTCAGCAGCCGTTGCATGACGACATTCGCCGCGCCGGTGTCTGCACGCACTGTCCGTATGCCCCGGTCTCGGTATTCATTCTCCATCAGCAAGAACAGTTCCTCTCCCCTCCCCTTGCCGCGCTGCTGCGGAGCGAGGGCAAGGCGGTGTATTACGCCGTATTCGCCGGCGTATCGCCACAGGCCGGGATGCTCGTCATACGAGGCATCGCCAACTGCGAGGCTGGCATACCCCATGATTTCACCGCCGGCGACGAACACCCACGCCGCGCCGCTGTCGATGTCGCGCTGTATGTCCGACACGGCGGGATAGCCGTCCTCCCACTGCACAAAGCCGCACGCACGCTGGTAGAGGCGTGCGGCAGCCATTATTTCCATTACCCGGGGGATGTCACCCGGCGTAGCAAGGCGCATTTCCATGCCGCGAAATATCCGTTACTCCGCCGTCACGGCTGATAGAGGAACCGCTTGATGGAACGCTTGGGGGTCTTCTCAAACTCTTCGAGGAATATCTTGAAGCGCGACACGCGGCAGTATGCCGGGACATCGTCGTTGAGGGCGCGTATGTTCTGCTCCATAACCCGCTCCAGCCCGGCGGAGTCGATGCCCTGGTCCGACGCGCTCTGGTAGTCAGGATAGATGAGCGCGACGAGTTTCCCCTCCTCGTCGATGATGAGGGACTCGCTCACGTAGGGCATGTTGTTCAGCTTCTGCTCTATCTCCTCGGGGTATATGTTCTGTCCGCTCGGGCCGAGGATCATGGTTTTCGAGCGACCCTTGATGTATATGAACCCGTCAGCGTCGATCACCGCGCGGTCGCCAGTGTTCATCCAGCCGTCGTCACGCGGCAGCACCTCGGCGGTCGCCCTCTCGTTGCGAAAATATCCGCGCATCACGTTGTCGCCCTTCACCCACAGGTCGCCGGGTACGTTCTCCGGGTCGTGCGAGTCCACGCGCACCTGCATACGGTCAACGACACGTCCGCAGGAGCGGAAGCGGTTCACCTCGGGCGGCGCGTAGGAGATGAGCGGGCCGCACTCGGTCATGCCGTAGCCCACGGTATAGGGGAACTCGATGCGGCGCAGGAACTTCTCGACATCAGCATTGAGGGCTGCGCCGCCGATGATGATCTGGCGCACCTCGCCGCCGAAGGCCTGCATCAGGCTATCCTTGATTTTCGACAGCAGCCGGTCGTCGAGGTACGGCACTTTGAGCATCAGGCGCATCAGCGGCTTCTCGAGCAGGGGGAAGACCTTGTTGCGGATTATCTTCTCGAGTATCAGCGGCACGGTGATGATGAGCTTCGGCTTGACCTGCGCGAAGGCGTTCATTATCACCTTGGGCGACGGCAGGCGCGTCAGGAAATAGCAGTGGCAGCCGCGGCACAGCGGGTGCAGCATCTCGATGACCATGCCGTACATGTGCGCCAGCGGCAGCATGTTCACTATCCCGTCGCCGGCGTGCAGGAAATCGAGGTTCTCGAGGCAGAAGCGGATGTTGCTCAACAGCGAGCGGTAAGGCAGCTCCACGCCCTTTGACATGCCGGTAGACCCGGAGGTATAGTTTATCACCGCCGTCTCATCGGGGTTGTCGCGGTGGTACGACACGTTGTCCGCCGTGAACGAGTACGGGAACTTGCGGCCGAAATGCTCGTTGAGGCTGTTGCGCACCTCCGCAAGGCGGCTGTTGTTGCAATACGGCACACCGTATTCGGAGATGAATATGGCAGCCTCAAGCCCCTTCATAGCCCCCTCGTCGAGGTTTTCCCATATCGCGGCATCGACAAACAGCAGCTTTGCGCCAGAGTGTTCCACCAGGTGGTGGATGGTTTCGGGCTTGAACTCATGCAGTATCGGCACTGCCACATACCCGCCGGTCAGGCACGCGAGGAACACGACGGCCCAGTTGGCGGAGTTCTTGCCGCAGATCGCAATGCGGTCGCCGTGCTTCAGTCCGCCGGCCTCAAACATGATGTGCAGTTTCTCGATGAGTTCCGCCACATCCTTGTAGCGGTGGTTGATGCCGCCCAGGTCGGAAAGGGCCATCTGCTCCCAGTTCCGCTTAATGGACTTCTCAATGTATTGGTTCAGCGACAGCTGACCGGTATTCTTTTCTTCCATGATGAGGGTCGTTATTTGGCGGGCAAAAGTTTTTCGAGGCGGGCGTCAAGCTGCTTGGCCGATTCGCCGCGTGAGACGATCACGCCGTCGGGAGAGATGAGGATATGGTGCGGTATTCCGGCTATGCCGTAAATGTCATACGGTATGCGCTTGGCATTGTACATCACCGCCCATGGTATCTGCTTCTTCTCGACCATGGCGCGGGCGTCGGCCTCCTCGTCGCGCACCGCCACACCTATCAGCTGCAGCCCGCGTGAGGCATACTTGTCATTGAGTTCCTTCAGCTGCGGCAGCTCCTTGATGCAATACGGGCACCACGATGCCCAGAAATCGACAAGCACATACTTGCCCGGAGCTATCATCTCGCTCAGCCGCACCGTCTTGCCGCCAGGCTGCACAGCCGCGAAATCGACATAACGGCTGCCCGGGGCGGTCTGCTTGCGCAGCGCCGCAGACTTTACCCCCTTGTCCTTGCGCTTGGAGTCGCGTATGGACTGCGGCGCGACCTTCAACAGGCTGTCAATGGCATCAGCGTCAGCGAAACGTATCCAGCTGTTGACAGCATAGAGGCCCAGCGCGTTGTCCTTGTTCTCATTGTATTTCTCAAGGGCGAAAGCGGTGTACAGTCCCAGGTCGTCGAGGTTGTCAACGGAGTCCATCTGCTGCACCATGCGCGAGAAAGCGTCGTTGGCAGGAGTGCCGGTGGCAGTCTCGCTGCCGGCACGCACCGCCGCCTCGCCCCCCTCGGCGACATAGAACGCCTTGGCACGGCCGTCCACCATGAGCTGCGTCAGCACCTCCGCGTCAGCCGGCACAGCCAGCGACACCTTGCCGCCGGCGAAAACGCCCTTGATCAGCGTCACGGAGTCGTCGTAGGTCACGACGGCCAGCTCCGTGCCGTCAGCCACGTCCGGCATTTCCACAGTCACTCGGTTCTCCTGACGCGAGCAGGAAGCGATGGCAAGAGCAGTCGCCGCGCATAGAGATACAATACGGAATATCTGTTTCTTCATGTCAAATTTCGGTTTGGAATATCATATCAACACGCAAATATACGCATTTTCCGCCAAATGCCCAAACCGAAGCCCTTCCTGCCGCAAGTGAACACGCCTGCACAAGCAGTTGCCCCCCTTATATTGGTTTTACACAGGAGGCGAAAACGAGGTTTCAAAACAATGAGCTAACTTTGCACATGACTTCTACGGATATGACATCTATCATGAGAGACGACTATATAAAGAAGGATTTGTTCGGCTATCTGTACAACGCGAAGTTTCCGCCTACAGAAAACAGCTGCAAGAACAACCTCTACCACGGATACCGCACTCCCGCACAGGAATGTCTGTTCTATGACTTTGCTGCATTAGGTTACGACCTTATGATAACGTATCACGGCAAAGCGTACTATTTCATGGTGGACGAAGACTGCGTGTGGCTGTCTGATGAGAAATTCACAGCAATGTATGAGCGATTCTTGAACGGCAACGATGTTTTGGAGCATTTCTGCATTGACGGCACACCGCTCTTCCAGCTTGTTGATGAGTTGGACGATTTCGAGCCTATGTAGCAGTCTTGCGAGACTCCGGGCATATAGCAGCCGAGGGAAAACACAAAAGGTTGCCGAAAGGACTGCTGTCCTCGGCAACCTGATGAAGTTTATCTCTCTACTTAGCCTATGCCTTACATGTCATTGCCACATCGTGGCCATTGTTGACAGATCCCTGCCGGTAATGTTGCCCTCCATGTAGATGTACACCAGGCTTCCGCGCCCGCCGATGCCTACCACCACCTTGTGGTATACATAGTTTTTGTCAGCATTGCCATATATGACTATGTTGGCGCGGTTGGTAGTCATCGAGAGAGCCACATCCAGCCCCTCCGCCGCCTTGCGGAACACCTTTCGTCCCTCTTCCCAGTATGCCCCGTCGTTCAGGACAACCATTTGCAGTTTGGTGAGGTCCTTGGGCAATATCACGTTCTGGTCTGGCAGATAGAAGCCCGATTTGAGCATCGGCGCGCCCGCTTCTATATAGACAGAGGGGTTCATCTCCTTCATGCGTGACAGGTCGTTGTCCTTTGCCGCAGCCAACCCTATTGCGAGTACTACGGACATCAATGCTGTGATGAGTCTTTTCATATTCATGGTAATAATATTGTCGTTGATGAATTGTCATTATTGTCATACTCTGCTGCGGCGACCGTATGCGCCCGGACATCGCCGAGGCTTACTGCCACATCGCCCACCGGCTCGCAAATGGCGGCGGATAAGACAGCATGCATATCCTCGCCCATTCCGCGCACTTGGCTCATGGCTGCCGCGAGCTTCTCGCACTCCTGCTTGGTCGGCATTGATGAGGCGTATTGAGCCGCCTTGCCGACATTCGCAAGCTTAGCATTGGAGGATTTCAGCGACGAGGCCCTGACAACATTGCGGAATGCCGTCCCGTTCACCGTGACCGGAACTTCCGCGCCGCTCTCTGCGCCTGCATAGCCGGCTGTGTCCTCCTCGCTCGCACCGGCCAGCCGCCCGGCTGCCGTATCCTGCTTCAGCGCCTGGGCTGTCTGCAGCGGCTGCGAGAGGTCTACGCCGTCGTCATATCCGCCGAACACGTTGAGCATCAGCACTGCCGTCATGGCAGCAGCAACGCCTATGCCCGACCAGCGCAGCCAGACGCGGCGGCGTTGGGAAGCAGCGCGGCGATGTATGTCAAGACGCAGCTCCTTCTCCAGACCGTCAGGGACATCCACCGCCGCCATTGCAAGCGGCGCGGCATCGTCAACCATGCGCAGCAGTTCCAGTTCGAGCGCGAGGTCTTCGGGGAGCGGCTCAAGCGTCTCGAGACCGATGCGCAGCCGGTGCACCTCTGCGGGTGTCGCTGCTCCCTCGTAATAGAGGGACAACAGCTTGCGTATTTCTTTTTCCATCTCGATGCGGTTCATCTGTTTTCCTTTTCAAATAGTTTTTTCAGTTGGCGGCGGCCTCTCGACAGGAGGGCCCGCACATTAACGCTGCTCAGTCCGGTAGCCTTCTCGATTTCGGCATTGTCCATGCCAGCGACCGCGCTCAGGTGCAGCACTTCGCGCTGCGAGGCCGGAAGCCGCTCCATGAGCGATGTAAGGCGTTTCAGCTCGTCTGCGGCATACAGCGTCCTCTCAGGCGCGGTGTCGGAAGGAGGCGAAACCTCCTCTATCGGCACTTGCGGCATGGTCTTGCGCCGCCGCAGACGGTCTATGCTCATACGCTTGACCACTGTGACACAATACCCTTCCGGGTTCTCCGGGTCAGGTATCTCGCCGCGCTTCTCCCACAGACGGGCAAATGCCTCCTGCACCAGGTCGGATGCCTCGTCGCCGTCGCCCATGATGACCACCGCCGTTGCATACATCTTCCGGTGACACGGAAGGATATGTGCCTCGAACTCAGCTCCTGTCATCGCTTTCTGACCGGGATATTTCGGCTCGTGTTCTCATTGGTCGTTACCGTTATGGCTACCTTTCTGATATGATGACGCGGCGGCGGACTATTTGTGACACTGCCGCGTGATTTTTTTGACGAGTTGCTGCTTTCCCGGCTCTAACTCTCGCCAGGACGCTTGTAGCCGTCGCGGCAGCACCTCTGCTCGATGCGCAAGATGCGCTCGGAAATGTCGGGATGCGACGCATACAGCCGCTCAAGGCTCGACGCTTCACGCTCATCACACGACATATCGCGTATCTTCTCAAAAGCCTTCACCATTTCCCATGGATTCCACCCGTTTGACTTCAGGAAACCGTAAGCGAAGTCGTCTGCCGCCAGCTCCTGGCTGCGCGAATGTTTCGCCGCCACGAGAGCCTCGCTCAAATCCGCGAGCGCGGAATCGGACATCTGCGACAGCAAGCCGCCGGCCGCGCCGATGCCGTCACGCACAGCCGAAGCCAGCAATGCTTTCTTGAATGTTTCCTTAGAGTCCTTGTGTGCCAGATGCCCCAGTTCATGCCCTATCACGCTGAGCAACTCACCGTCGCTCATGGCATCCATCAGCCCTGTCAGCACTCGTACGCTGCCGTCGGCACACGCGAATGCGTTCAGGTCGTCATCACGGTAGACTTTGAAATTCAGCCCGATGCCGCCCACTGATTTCAGGTCGGCGGTCAACGCCGCCAGCCGCTCGGCATACGGGCTGTCCTCGGGCAGCACATCATTCGCGCCGTCGAGGTATTCCATGTACTCGCGGGCATATTCCGCCACGTCCTCATCGTCGAGCGTCACTGCCGTCGCCGCCTTGCCGGCTGCCGAGAACAGCCGCGACACGCTGCCGTCGCGCATCACGCACGAGCCGAGAGCCAACAGGCACGACAGCAACGCTGCGGCAAGGTATACGCTTTTTTCTGTTGTCATATCAATTGAAAAATGGAGGAGACACGATGCCGCATCCCCTCCGAAATCATTTAAACCCTTATGGCTGACAAAATTCGTAAAGTCGCCGGCTCACCCAAACGGGCGAACCGGCGCAGTTCTCATTTCATTTCCACAGCGGCATCCGCTGTTTCTGTCTCTTTGTCCTTCTCCTCATCGCTCACGAGAGCTTCATATTCGCTCAAGTTTGCCACGAAGAGCTTGTCATACTCGCGCAGTCCGGTGCCGGCAGGGATAAGGTGTCCGCATATCACGTTCTCCTTCATGCCCTCGAGCGTGTCGGTTTTGCCGTTGATAGCAGCCTCGTTGAGCACCTTGGTAGTTTCCTGGAAGGAAGCTGCCGACAT
>ERZ808240.739-NODE-739-length-41810-cov-7.360220_pt1 | contig 41810 bp, 39 predicted proteins | sample MGYA00521084_ERZ808240 | MGnify/ENA primary metagenome ERZ808240 (study PRJEB31516, sample SAMN03275571) | gut metagenome | biome: mammalia-associated habitat; material: feces | host: Papio cynocephalus | place: Kenya | collected 2012-08-06 ...
GGTCGTGGTCGTGGTCGTGGTCGTGGTCGTGGTCGTGGTCGTGGTCGTGGTCGTGAGCAGCGTGCTCCGAACCGTGCAGGTACGCCATGTCGTGATCATGGTTCTCATGATCTCCATCGAGCTTCACGTCGAAGTCGCAGCAATCGATGCCCGCCAGCTTACGACGCGACACCTCGACCGAAAAACCGGACACCGGCAGGCTCTCGAGCGCGCCGTGCACGGCCGCCTCGGCCTCGTCGCCGCCCAGATCGAGCAGCGCCCCCACCAGCATGTCGCCGGCGATCCCCGCCTGGCAATCCAGGTACAGCGTTCGGTTGTTCTGCATGGGCTATTGCTCCTTACCGGGAAGATGGTTGATGAGGGATGCCTGGTACGCGGCCCCGAATCCGTTGTCGACGTTGACGACCGACACGCCGCTCGCGCAGCTGTTCACCATGGCGAGCAGCGCCGTAATGCCCCCAAGATTGGCTCCATATCCCACGCTCGTGGGTACGGCGATCACCGGGCACGACGCAAGACCGCCCACCACGCTCGGCAGTGCACCTTCCATGCCGGCGATCGCGACGATCACCTGGGCATGGGAGATCTCGTCACGGTGACGTAGCAGGCGATGGATGCCGGCAACGCCCGCATCGTTCACGCAGCGCACACGATTGCCCAGGAATTTGGCGGTCAATGCCGCCTCTTCGGCAACGGGCAGATCGCTCGTACCGGCGGTGACGATCAAGATCTCGCCGTTGCCGTCGGGCTCGGGCAGCTCGCCCGCCACACCCGCACGCGCCGCCTCGTGGTACTCGAAGTCACATCCCAATGACGCGACCTGAGCGGCCTTTTGGGCATCGAGCCGCGTGATGAGAACGCGGCGCTGTCCCGCCTTGCGCATGGCGTCGACGATACCCGCGATCTGCTCAGCGGTTTTACCGGCACCGTACACGACCTCCGATACACCTGTACGCGCGCCGCGTTCGTTATCGACCTGCGCATACCCCAAGTCGCTCACAGCGTCGGCATGCAGTTGTTCCACCAGGTCATCGGGGGTAAGCGAACCCGCAGCTACAGCTTGCGCCAGCGCTCGGATATCGATTGCATCCACGCTCTCCACCATCTTCCGCTTGTCTCCACTCTAAAATCCCCGCCATGCTAGCACATGGAGCCAACTCGAAGTCCACCCGTCCCCCGTTGGCAGGAAATAAGCTACTCAAATATAGCTATATACAGTTTTTAGGATTTCTATTTTGAGGACCGAAGCGGCGACACGCTACAGCAGCGCTGCCGACCATTCCGCCTCTTTGAAACCGACCAGGACCGTCGAATCGGTCACCACGATCGGCCGCTTGACCAGCATGCCGTCGGTTGCGAGCAATTCAAACGCCTCATGTTCGTCCATGCCGGCATCGAGCTTCGCTTTTACGCCGAGCTCACGGTACTTCATACCGCTTGTGTTGAAAAACCGGCGCAGTGGCAGGCCGGAGCGCTTCTGCCATGCGGCGAGCTCGCAGGCCGTGGGGTTGTCCTCGACGATATGGCGATCAATATACGCGATACCATGATCGTCCAGCCATTTCTTGGCCTTTTTGCAGGTAGAGCACTTTGGATACTCGATGAACAGGATTTCGTCCGTTGCCATGTGCGCCCCTCTTTTCCAAACGGTTGCCGGATACCGTCATTGTATCGGCATGGCGCATCGTCGATACAATGAGGTAGCGAGAAAAGGAGCCTTCATGTCCGTTTGCCCTCTGGTCGATTGCCACACCCACACCAGCTTTTCCGACGGAGAGGCGTCGTTCGAAGACAACGTCCGCGCCGCCGCGGATGCAGGATGCCGCGTCATGGTGTCGACCGACCACCTCACTTTGCCTGCGAGCATGGACGCGCCTGGCGAGGTGCAGGTGACCGAGGCGGACCTGACCGCGCATCGCATGGCGTTCGAAACGGCGAAGGCACTCGCCGCGGACATCGCACCGGACATGGAGTTCATCTACGGGTTCGAATGCGATTGGTACCCTGGTTGCGAATCGTTGGTCGAGCAGTGGAGCGACGAGGCGGTCGTGCGTCTGGGCAGCGTGCATTGGATCGGAGACCCCGGGGACATTCAGGCCGGCGCAGCAGGAACGGCGGGGGCAGCCGGCGTCGCCAGGCCGGACACCCCGAGCACTCTCTGCGGCTGGATCGACGATGGCTCCGACCTGCATGTTTGGCACAACCTGGGCGTGCATGGCGTTTGGAAACGCTACCTCGACGCCTGGTGCACCGCCTGCGAAAGCCCCCTTGCGTTCGACGTGATGGCACATCCCGACCTGCCCATGCGCTTTGCCAACGACGGTCTGGCGCCCGACTTCGACCTGACGCCCCTATGGGATGAGATGGCGGCCTGCGCGCATGACACCGGGCGGCGCGTCGAGGTCTCGACCGCTGCGCTCCGCAAAGGCCTGGACGACTATTACCCCGCGACCGGTCTGCTCCAGCGTTTCGCGCACGCCGAGGTGCCTATCACCTTCGGCTCGGACGCCCACCGTTCCTGCGACATCTGCTGGGGCATCCGCGAGGCGCAGGCGCACGCATATACATGCGGATATCGCTCGTTCGATCTGCCACATGCCTCCGGTGAATGGGAAACGGTCCCCTTGGAATAAAAACCGTCAGCCGATAGCAAGCCCGCAGCGAGCGCTCAACGGCGGCGTGCGTCGAGCTCCCCGGCCAGCTCGTCAAGTGTCACGCCATAGCGCTCGAGCGTCACGAGCAGGTGGTAGACCAGGTCCCCCGCCTCATAGCGGATGTGGTCGTGATCGTTGTCCTTACAGGCCATGATGACCTCGCTCGCCTCTTCGGCAAGCTTCTTGAGCAGCTCGTCCTCGACATCGGTGAGCAAACGGGCCGTGTAACTCTCTTCCGGCGAGGCATCGCGCCGACCGTGGATGACCGCAGCCAGGCCCGTCAGCGTCTCGCCGATATTTCCATCCTGAACATTTGCGGTGCGCACACCCATCGTTCGTTCCCTTCCACGTAGCCAAGCGATTGCACGCTAGGCGAGTTTGTTAAAGAAGCAGGTACGGTTGCCGGTGTGGCACGCCGGACCCGGTGAGTCCACCTTGGCCAGGAGCGTATCGTTGTCGCAATCGGACCACAGCTCCTTGAGCGCCTGCATGTTGCCGCTCGTGGCACCCTTGTTCCACAGCTCCTGACGGCTGCGGCTCCAAAACCAGGTGGTACCGGTTTTGAGCGTGAGCCCCACGGACTCCTCGTTCATCCAGGCGACCATGAGCACCTCGCCCGTATCGTATTGCTGCACCACGCACGGAATCAGCCCCTGCGCGTCGTACTTGAGCTTGTTCGGAGCGGTTACCTCTTTCATTTCGTCCCTTTCATAGACCTCACAGGTCGGCGAGGGTTGTCCAGGTACCCGAGATTCCGAGCGACAACCCCGACGACGCGTGCTTAGGCACGCGAGGAGGGTTGGAGCCGGAAGATCGGGTGCCGGGGCAAGCCGCAGCTCTAGAAATCGAGCCTCACAGGGATACCCTGCGACGCCATATACTCCTTCACCTGCCGGATGCTGAACGTGCCGAAGTGGAACACGCTCGCCGCCAGCACGGCGTCGGCCTCGCCCTCGATCACGCCCTCGGCAAAGTGCTCGAGGGCGCCCACGCCGCCGCTCGCGATCACCGGGATGGGGACCGCACGGGCGACGGCGCGCGTGAGCGCCAGGTCGAACCCGGCCTTGGTGCCGTCGCGGTCCATGCTCGTGAGCAGGATCTCGCCGGCACCGCGCCGGGCGGCCTCCTCGGCCCACGCCACGGCATCGATACCGGTCGCGTTGCGCCCACCGGCCGTGAAGACCTCCCATTTGTCGGCACCGGGCTTTCCAGGCAGGCCGACGCGCTTGGCGTCGATCGCCACCACCACGGCCTGGCTGCCGAAGGCGGCAGCGGCCTGACTGATCAGCGACGGGTCTCGCACGGCCGCGGAATTGAGCGAAACCTTGTCGGCGCCGGCGGCCACCATGGTGCGCATGCCCGCCAGGTCGCGGAACCCGCCGCCCACGGTGTAGGGGATCGCCAGTTCCTCGGCGGCGTGCGACGCCATGTCGATCGTCGTCGCGCGGTTATCGCTCGTGGCGGTGATGTCGAGGAACACCACCTCGTCCGCGCCCTCGCGGTCGTACGCGGCGGCCAGATCGACCGGATCGCCCGCATCGCGTAGCGACACGAAGTTGACACCCTTGACCACGCGGCCGTCTTTCACGTCCAGACAGGGGATCACGCGTTTCGTCAGCATGCCGGCTCCTTTCCCCGCGCCGCATCGAGCGCCTCGGCAAGCGTGAAGTTGCCCTCGTAGAGCGCTCGCCCGGTAATGGCCCCCTCGATCAGGCCCTCGCCCGCTGCCGCCAGCGCCCGGATGTCCTCGAGCGCCGAGATGCCGCCCGACGCGACCACGGGGAACCCGGCGAGCTCCGCCACATGGCGGTACGCGTCCACGTCGATGCCCGTCCGCATGCCATCGCGCGCGATATCGGTGTACACCAGATGTCTGAAGCCAAGTTCGGTGAGCTGGCCCACCGCGTCGTCGAGCGCGAGGCCCGCGCCGTCGCGCCAGCCGTTGACCTTGACCTGGCCGTCGCGGGCGGCGATATCGGCCACGAGCAGCTCGCCGAAGCCCTGGGCCGCCACCTCGGCGAACCCCGGCTCAGTCACCAGCACGGTACCGAGCGCGATGCGGCGCGCGCCGTACCCGGCGAGCTCGTCGATACGTGCCAACGACCGCACGCCGCCGCCCACGTCGACCGACAGCCCGTCAACCTTGCAGATCGCCTTGATCGCGGCCGAGTTGGCAGCCCGTGCCTCCTCGTCCTCGCCGAACGCGGCGGATAGGTCGACCACGTGCACCCAGGCGGCCCCTTGCTCGGCAAACGAGCGCGCCACGGCAACCGGGTCGTCGGAGTACACCTTGCAACGGCTGCGGTCGCCACGTTCCAAGCGCACCACGCGGCCGTCGATCAAATCGATAGCGGGAAACAGGATCATGCGCTCGCCTCCTTGACGATGCGTGCGAAGTTCTCGAGGATGCGCTGCCCCTGAGCCGAGGACTTCTCGGGGTGGAACTGGCAGCCGAACACGTTGCCCGTCCGCACGATGCACGGGAAGCTGCGCGTGTAGTGCGTACGCGCGAGAACGTCGCCCTCGTCCGCGTCCGCATCGACGGCGTAGCTGTGGGTGAAGTACATGTTGGCGCCCCCGGCAAACCCTTCGAGCAGCGGGCTCGCCGCGCCCCCGGGCGTCAGGTGCACCTGGTCCCAGCCGACGTGCGGCACTTTGAGCCGCGTCGACTCCAAGCGCGTGCACGAGCCGTGCAGAAGCCCCAGGCCGCGCACCCAGCGCTTGCCCGCGGCCTCGAACACGCAGCCCGGGGCCGCGCCGGAGCCCATGACATCGGCGGTAGCGACCGTCGGCGCATCCGCGGGGATGCCCTCGTCGCCGCGCTCGAACAGCAGCTGCAGTCCCAGGCAGATGCCCAGCACCGGCGTCCCCGCGGCCACGGCGTCGAGCACCGCGCGGTCCTCGCCCGAAGCGCGCATGAACACGGCGGCATCGTAAAACGAACCGACGCCGGGGATCACCAAACCGTCGGCGGCGCGTATGGTCTCCGGGTCATCGGACGCCGCGGCCACGACGCCCGCACGGGCGAGCCCGCGCACCACGCTCGACAGGTTGCCCTTGTGGTAGTCGACCACCACGATCTTCGCTGTAGGCACCTTCGATCTCCTTTCCGGCATGCCCGATGGTCTAGAGGGAGCCCTTGGTCGAGGGGATGCCGTGAACGCGGGGGTCGAGCTCGCAGGCTCGGCGCATCGCGCGCCCCGTGGCCTTGAACGCCGCCTCGATGATGTGGTGCGAGTTCTCGCCCGCCAGCTCGCGCACATGCAACGTCGTCTTAGCGTCGCGTGCGAAGGCATAGAAGAACTCCACCGCCAATTCGGTATCGAACGACCCGACACGCTCGGTGGGAACCGGCAGGTCGCAGTACGCCTGGCCACGCCCGGAGATATCGACCGCAGCCATCACGAGCGTCTCGTCCATCGGGATGGTCACGTCGGCAAAGCGCGTGATGCCGGCCTTGTCGCCGAGCGCCTGGGCGAACGCCTCGCCCAGCACGATCCCCACGTCCTCGACCGTGTGATGCGCGTCGACCTCGACGTCACCCGTCGCATGCACGCTCAGGTCGAACAGCCCGTGCCGGCCGAAGGCGTTGAGCATGTGGTCGAAAAACGGCACGCCCGTCGCGATATCGCAGGTACCCGAGCCGTCCAGCTCGAGCCGCACGGTGATGTCCGTCTCCCCCGTCGTGCGGGTCACCTCGGCAAAACGGGCCATCTACATCTCCTCCTTCACGAGCGCCGCGAACGCTGCGAGCGTCTCATCGTTCTCCTGGGGCGTGCCTACGGTGATACGCAGGCACCCTGACAAACCCGGCGCGTAGCTGAAATCGCGCACCAGAATGGAATACTCGTCGCGCAGGCGCTCGCGGACGTGGCTCGCAGCCGGCGTGCGCACCAGCACGAAATTGCCGCTGCTGGGCCAGGTCTCCACGGGAAGCCCCTGGGCCCCGAGCGCCGCCAGCTCGCGCTGCACCCGCCCGCGCTCCTCCACGATCTGCGCCACCGTGGGCGCGTACGCGTCACGCGCCCGCACGCACGCGAGCGCCGCGGCTTGCGTGAGCACGTTGACCGAGTAAATCTGGCGCACGGCGGCGAACACGTCGATGACGTCAGGTGCCGCGATCACGTAGCCGCAACGGATCCCTGCGTCGCCGAACGCCTTGGACAGCGTGTGGAGGATCACCAGATTGGGATGCTTCTTCAGCAGACCGAGGGCCGTCGCGCCCTCCCCTGCGAACTCGCCGTACGCCTCATCGACCATGACCATGCCGGGACACGCGTCGCATAAGGCATCGATGAAGGCGAGCGGTGCCAGGTCACCCGTGGGATTGTTGGGCGAGGTCACGATCGCGAGGTCGCACGACGGGGCCGCCGCGAGCACCGCGGCCTCATCGAGCTCGAACGTCGCGGGGTCGCGCCATACGTCGCGCACCTCGGTCTCGACCAGCGAGGCGAAAAACGCGTACTCGCTGAAGCACGGCGGGCAGTTGAGCAGCGTGCGGCCGCGGCCGCCGAAGGCCATGAGGAAGTTGTACAGCAGCTCGTCACCGCCGTTGCCCACGCAGATGTTCTCGCGCGCCACGCCGTGCCACGCCGCCAGCTCGTCGCGCAGGTCGTTCGACATGGGATCGGGATACCGGTTGAGGGGTGTGGCGGCAAGTGCCGCGTCGACGGCCTCGCGCACGCCTGGGGGCAGCGGATAGGTGTTCTCGTTAGCCGAGAGGTTGATGCGTGTGGGGGCGAAATTGGGATCGTACGGCTCGATGCCGGCCAGATAAGGCTGCACGAGCGCTTTCATGCGGTCGGAAAGCTCGGCCATCGCTACTCCCCCTCTGCCGCCGTGGCGTCGAGGGCCGCCAGATCGACGCCGTCGGCCACGGTCTGGGCCGAGTCACCCGGCCAAGCGACCTCAGTCAGGTCGGCCGCGGCCAGCGACGCACGGCTCACGGCGTCCTCGCCCTGCTCAAGCACGCGGCGACGCAACGCAGCCGAAAGCGCGTGCGCCCACAGGCCCTCGGCCTCGGCCAGACGCTGCGTGGCCGGAGCATCAGAGAGCAGGCCCTCGGGCGTATAGCAGATGACGCTCGAACGCTTGACGAACTCCTCGACCGAAAGAGGGTTGGAGAACATGGCGGTGCCGCCGGTCGGCAGCGTGTGGTTGGGACCGGCTACGTAGTCGCCGAGCGGCTCCGAACTCCAAGCACCTACGAAGATGGCGCCGGCGTTGCGGATGCCGCCGAGCAGGCCCATGGCATCCTTGCAGTGCAGCTCCAGGTGCTCGGGCGCCACGGTGTTCACGGCCTCGACCGCGGCCGCCATATCGGCCGCGACCACGATCGTGCCCTCGTTGTCGAGCGAGGCGCGCGTGATGTCGGCGCGCGGGGACTGCGCGACGAGCACATCGATGCCGGCCTCGACCTCGCGCGCAAACTGCTCGTCGCAGGTCACCAAGTAGCAGGCGGCCAGCGGGTCGTGCTCGGCCTGGGCCATCAGGTCAGCCGCGACTACCATGGGCTTAGCCGTGGCATCGGCCAGCACGCAGACCTCGGAGGGGCCGGCGACCATATCGATGCCCACGTCGCCCGAAACGATCTGCTTGGCCGCCGCCACGAAGGCGTTGCCCGGGCCGGTGATCTTATCGACCTTGGGGATGGACTCCGTTCCATACGCCAGCGCCGCCACGGCCTGCGCTCCGCCCACCATATAGATCTCGTCCACGCCGCCGAGCTTGGCCGCCGCGAGCGTATACGGGCTGATGAGTCCATCTTTTTGCGGTGGCGTCACCATGACCACGCGCTTGACGCCGGCCACCTTGGCGGGAATGGCGTTCATGAGCACGGTGGAGGGATACTGGGCACGGCCGCCCGGCACGTAGATGCCCGCTGCAGCAAGCGGCGTCACCTTCACGCCGAGCATCGTGCCGTCGGCGCGGGTGGTGAACCAGGACTGCTCGACCTCGCGCTGGTGGAACTCGCGGATCTGGCGTGCGGCCTTCTCGAGCGCCGCGACAAAAGCGGGGTCGAGCCCTTCGAGCGCGGCGTCGATCTGCTCCTGCGGTAGGCGGAAGTCCTCCAAGTCCACGCCGTCGAAGCGGGCGCAGTACTCGCGCACCGCGGCATCGCCGTTGGCACGGACGTTCGCTACGATCTCGCGCGCGGCATCGACGATTTCCGCCGGCAGCACGCCCTTGCGGTTGAGCTGATCGGTTACCAGGCGCTCACCCTGAGCGAGTTTGATGGTCTTCATATCTTCGTTCCCCTATCGGTCTATATCCCGGACGACACTGCCAGGCACCATGGCCTGCGTTCCCACATTCAAAGGCGCCTGTTACTGGGCAGAGCCCGCAACAGGCTCGAAATGGAGCCCCTCCACCGCCGTCGCAAGCCGATCGGCGAGCTCGCGCACGCGCGCATCCAGGCGCGCGGCACCCGGGTTCACGAAGAAACGCGCCGCGCACTCCATGATCTCGCCCGTGATGACCAGGTCGTTGTCACGCAGCGTGGCGCCCGTGGCCGTGATGTCGACGATACGGTCGGCCATGCCCACGATGGGCCCGAGCTCGATATTGCCATGCAAGGACACGATGTCGGCATTGACGCCGCGGCCCGCGTACCAGGCCCGCGCGATGCGCGGGTACTTGGTCGCCACGCGCAGCGATCCCAGGCGGGCATAGTTGCGTTCGGCCTCGCCGGCGCGCCACGCCGGCTCAGCCTCGATGAAACGGCACGCGCCGTAGCCCAGATCGACCAGCTGCAGCAGGTCGAGGTCCGCCTCGATCAGCGAGTCGCGACCGCAGATGCCGCAGTCGGCACCGCCGCAACCCACGAACGCCGGCGCATCGCTGGGGCGCACGATGACGTACTCGATCTCGCCGATATCGCCGCGCACGTCGCGTCCGCGCACGATCAGCTTACGGCCGGGATCGCGCAGCTCGGACACGTCGAGCCCCGTGGCTTCGAGCACATCGAGGGTATCGGCCTTGAGGGAGCCTTTGGGAACGGCGATGCGCAGCGGGGCAACCACCGGATCGCGCTTGGCAGCGTCGGCCTCCTTGGCATCTGCCTCCTCGAGTCGCTCGAGCGAGAACGCAAACCCCGCAGCCGGCACCGTGATGCCCTCGCCGAACGCGCCGTCGAAGATTGAATCATAGCGCCCGCCCGATCCGACCGGGTCGGTCAGCCCGTCGACGTACACCTTGAACACCAGCCCGGTGTAGTAGTCGAACGAATTCATAAGGGAGAAGTCGAATGAGACCGTTGCCGCATCGCGCTCGTCCAGCCCGTCGAGCAGCGCACGGAGCTCCGCAGTCATCGGAGCCTTGATCCCAGCTGCCGCCAGCAGTTCGTCCACGCGGTCGAGCACCCGGACGTCCCCCGCCAGACGCGGCAGCTCCTTGATGGCGGCCTTGACCGCCTCATCCTCATCGCTTGCGTCCACGCGCTCGTCTAGGTCGACGAAATCGTTCGCGTGCACGAGCGACAGCGCCTCGGCGGCAAACGAGGCATCCTGGCATTGCGCCATAAGCGCCTTGAACGGCTTGACGCTGCCGCACACGAGTCTGCCACTCGACAGCCCGAGCGCCCGGAGCGCCTCGGCCACGAGCGTCACCATCTCGATATCGCCCGCGGTATCGCCCTCGCCGATCAGCTCGAAGCCCAGTTGCGTGAACTGGCGCGAGCCGCCGGTGCCGCGGCGGCACTCGCGCACCACCGGCGCCTCGTAGCGCAGGCGGAGCGGCAGCTCGCCCGCACGCATGCGGCTTGCGACCATGCGCACGATGGGCAGCGTGTTATCAGGACGGACCACCAGCAGGCGGCCGTCGTCGTCGAAGAGCTTGAACGGCGTATCCGCGATGCGCCCGCCCTCCTCAAGGCTGCATTTATCTTCGAGGATCGGTGTCTCGACGGGCAGGTAATGGTGCTCCCTGAAGCAGCCCTTCACCGCAAGCGCGATCTCCTCGCGCGTTTGAGCCTCCTCGGGCAATATGTCCCGGAATCCCCACGGTGTGGCCGTCATCTCGTTCGAGCTCCTCTCATACGCAGGTCATGACAAAATAACCGGCATATCGCCGGTCATGTTCGTTGTACTTTAGCATACTGGAGTATTTGCGGCGCTTTCAATGTTTTGAGTTGTTTCGAAGACGTTACAAAGGCAGCAAAAAGCCCGCCGCGATGCGGCGGGCTCCGGGAAACCGATGCTCCGATGCACTAGTAATCGAACTGGTGGTAGTAGCGGCGGTAGTTGAGGTTATGCTTGGTGACCGTCTCGTAATACGCAGCCAGACGATCGGTCACCAGCGAGGAAAGGATCCACGGAGACACGATGACGCGGAAGTCGTCATCCAGACCGGGGATAGCGTATTCGGCGGTGTCGATGATCACGATATCGTCATCGCCCGTGACGCCGCGGGTCAGGAACGCGCGGACGCGCTCGTCGAGCTTGCGGTTCTCGTCCTCGCCCATGAACAGGAACACGGGGACGCCCGGCTCCACGAGTTCGAGCGTACCGTGGAAGAAGTCGGCCGAAGTGATATAGCGGGTGCGCTTCCACTGCATCTCCTCGAGGATGCACATCGAATACAGAATGGTCTCGCCCCAGAGCGCACCGGAGCCGATGAACATGGTGTAGGGCTCAAGCGCATACTTCTTGGCGAGCTCCTCGGCGCGCGGCTCGAAGCGCTTGCGGATGTCAACCAGGTGAGGCCAGACATCCTTCGTCTGCTCGATGAACTTGTCGTACTTGGGGAAGCAGCCGCGGCGGTTGAGCAGGCGCAGGCCGAAGCAGTCGGCGAGGTAGTAGCCCTTCTCGCAACCGCCGTTACCGTGATCACTCGCCATCTTGACGCAGTTCTCGGCGCCCACCGCCTGGCCGATCGGTCCCTCGGGCTTGGTCATCGCATAGACACGGATTCCCTGGGCCTTCATCTTCTTGACGGCCTCGAGGACCTCCGGCGTGGTACCGGACTCGGACGCGGTGAGCACGACGGATTTTTCGGTCATGCGCTTGTGGCCCGAGACGTTCCACTCGGCGGCGTGGATGAGATAGACCTCGAAATCTTTATCGGCAAACTTGTTCATGAGGTACTCGAGCTGCATGAACTCGTCCCAGGTGCCACCCACACCCATCAGGAAGAGCGCATCGTATCCCTCATCGTGCACCTTGTCGGCGAGCGCCGCCATCTTCTTACCGGTCTCGTACAGCGCCTTGCCGTCCTCGATGTAGCCCTCCTGGTCGAAGTTCATGATCTCGATCTTCTCGGTCTCAGCCATCTTCGTGAGCCTCCCGTCGGTCATGCGCGAACTATACATCGCGCTTGATTACGTGACCAATTATAAGCATACGATTAACGTTTATTTAATACCAATTGAATTCATCCCATCCTGGACGGTGAACGGTCGCTTTCCGCCGCCGAATGGTATGAAATGTCTTCAACATATAGAGCTAGGAATGAAGCACGGCACGACGGTACTCCCGCATGACCTGGTCAAGCGCCAAAGCCGGGTCGGCGAAATACCTGCTATCGTACGTCTCCGCCGAGACCACGCCGCGGTAGCCGCGCCGCACGAGCGCGTCGAGATCCGCACGCATATCGCGTGACCCGTCTCCCCATGCCAAATGCGTCGTCTCCTCCTTAATATCGACGAAGTGCACGTGCGCGATATCGTCGCCCAGCTCGTCGAAGTAGCTGTCGAACGTGTCGCCGGCAACCGCCATGGCACCCATGTCTATGCAACCCTTGAGTACCGGCGACCCCACGTCATCGATCATGCGCCGCATATCGTGCGCCGAATTCACCAGGATCGATTCGACCGGTTGCAGCGCCTCGATCGCCACACGAATGCCCTTGCGCTGCGCATAGTCGGTAATCGCGCGGAGCGTAACCACACTGCGCTCCCAGGCACCCTCGACCGGTTCATCCAAAAAGGCCCAGCCACCCGTCACGAGGATCTGAGGCGCCCCCAATTCCACGGCAAGGTCGATAACATGCTCAAAGTACGCCCGCGTGCGCTCCTGTGCCCGCTTGTCGCGGGCCGCGACATTCCAGGGCTTGGGATTGTTCTGCTCCGGACAGATCCCGACGATTCTGATGCCATAGCACTCCATAAGCCCGCGTACACGATCGATCGGGTCGAACCCATGGTTATCCACGTACAGATGCATCGAGCCGGTCCAAAGCTCCACGTTTCGGTAGCCTGCCCGATGCGCCGCTTCAAAAAACGATTCGATGCTGTAATACCGATGGCTGATATTCATGGCCGCCAGTTCCGGATACCCCATACGACTCCTCTCTCCACCCCCAAGGCACCGATACAAAAAGGGGTTGCCACCGAAGCGGCAACCCCCAAGATATGCGCAACCGTCTGTCGTGTAGGAAGCGCGAATCCCCAACTACGCGAGCACGCCGAAGAAGGCGCCGACGATGCCGACGACCATGGTGGCGACGATCAGCACCATGGGGTTGACCTTCTTGGACAGCAGCCAGTAGTAGATCCAGAAGGCGCACATGCCGAGCATGCCGGGCATGATGCCGTCCAGGATGTCCTGCAGGGTCTGGGCGTCGTCGCCCGAGCCGATGGCCACCGGCACGCTCGCCCAGAACATGTCCTTGCACATGGCGCCCACGACCATGACGCCCACGATGCCGACGCAGGTCATGATCTTCTGCATGAGGCCCGTCCTCTGGGCCTGGTCGAGGAACCCGACGCCCAGCTCGTAGCCCTTCAGCACGCCCCAGATGCGCAGCGCGAAGCCGGGGACGTTGTAGATGAGCAGGAAGGCGATGGGGCCGAAGGGGTTGCCGGCCTGGCACAGGCTGATGCCCACCGCCGCGGCGACCACGCGCAGCGTGGACAGGAAGATGGAGTCGCCGATGCCGGAGAGGGGCCCCATGAGGGCGGCCTTGACGTCGTTGACGCTCTCGGGCTCGATCTCGCCGCGGGCGACCTTCTCCTCCATGGCCATCGCGATGCCGCCGACGAACGGGGCGAACTGGACGGTGATGTTGAAGAACGCGCTGTGGCGGTGCAGGGCCTCGGCGTAGTCGTCGGGGCGGCCGGCGTAGATCTTCTTGAGCATGTTGGCGACCATCAGGCAGAAGGCGATGTTCATCTGCTTGTAGTAGGTCCAGGAGAACTCCATGCCCAGCGAGCCGACGTTGAGCGAGCTCTTGATGAGGTCGGCGCGCGTGATCCTGGACTCCGGGGCGGCGCTAGAAGTCGTCATCTTCGTCATCCCCTTCCGCGGAGAGCTGGGGCTGGGCTCCGCCCATCCCGAGCAGGTCGAACTTGTCGATGCCGATGATGATGGCGATCAGCGCCACGCCGAGCACCGGCACGCCGGCGTAGGAGCACAGCAGGAACCCGAGGAAGTAGAAGGGCACGAGCTGCTTGGTGAGCACGAGGCGGCCGAGCATGGCGAAGCCCATGGCCGGCAGGATGTTGGCCGCCACGCCGAAGCCGTCGAGCACGAATTGCGGGATGAAGTCCAGCAGGCCCTGAATGGCGTCCGCGCCCAGATAGAAAGCGCAGGAGCACAGAAGGAACGCCATGATGACACCGGTGAAGCCGATGGCGTAATGCATGGCGTAGACACCCTTGAGGTTGCCCTTGGAGGCGAACACGTCGGCACGGTCGACCAGGATCGGCAGGACGGCGTTCAGGATGTTCTTCATAGCCAGGCACAGCGTGGCGATGGGCATGGCCAGCGCGATGGCGGCCTCGGTGCTCTTGCCGAGCTGGATGGCGAACGCGCAGGCGAGGACGCCGCCGATGGTCTCATCGGGCGGCACGTAGGCGCCGATGGAGATGGAGCCCATGAACAGGAGCTCCAGGCTGGCGCCGATGGCCAGGCCGGTCTGCAGGTCGCCCAGGACCAGGCCCACGAGCGGGCACAGGACGATCGGGCGGAACGCGTAGAGCGTTCCGAGTTGGTAGTCGAGGCACCCGAAAGCACCCACGAGGCCAACGAGGATTGCTTGGACAAGCATCGTTCCTCCTTCAGATATCCCAAAGCGGGCCATCCGGCTACGTCGACACGCACTTCCCTTTCCGCGACGGCGCCAAACGGTATCAGCTTGCTTTGGGCATACGCCTGGTGTGCTGCTAACACCTATGCCAGGCGAAATTATTTAATACCAATTTAGCTTATCAGGCTCACCGTTTTTAATACCACTCGATAAGCGGCGGCTTATGCCCCGCCAACGGACAAACCCCCTCGGCTAAAACGCTTGACCTGTCCGCTCAACGTTGCGAGCGCGTTTCGTCGAGGGCCTCATCGATACTTTCGGGCTGCTCACGGCGCAAGCGACTCTTCATATCGAGCCATAGATTGACCACAATCACACTGACGATGATCGCCGCGCCGGCGAACGCCATACGGCCGAATACCTCGCCAAAGAGCAGATACGACCACAAAGGAGCCATGATGACCTCGCTCATGCACACGAGGTTTGCCATGAACGCCGGGGTCTTGACGATACCGCGGGCGTAAAGCAGGCTGGCAAGCCCGCTGCAAAGCAGTCCCTGCGCGAGCATGAACGCCCATTCGAGCGGCATGACAGAAGGCAGTTGGCCCACATAGAAGAGAAACGGGACCAGGGAGCACACGTTGGATAGCAATGACGACACCAACGGCGTAGCGTCACGCCGGGTGTTGAGGAAAAAGCACAGACCGAACGCCGCACCCGAGACAATAGCGAGGATATTGCCAAGCATGCCCGCAGGTGACAGCTCGTCAAAGAAGAACAGCACCATACCCATGAAAGCGAACGCCACCGAGAGAACCTTGTAGCCAGCCGGCAAGCGTCGCTCGTCAATTGCCTGGTACACGATGACGAAGATCATGGATGTGTACTGCAGCACGATCGCGTTACCCACCGACGTGAGCTGGTTGGCGAACGTGAACGTGCAGTTCGTGACAAACGCCGCCACTCCGGCGAGCACGACCGTCTTGTTGATGACGATCCTCGGTCGACTCACCAGCAGCAGGAACATCGCCGTCACGACAGCCGTGACGCCGCCGATCAAAAACGGCGACTGGGTATTGCCTCGCACCAGCACGCCTATGAAGCTCCAAAGCACCGCCGTGCCAAAGAGATAGAGCGGGCCCTCCGAACCCCGGGAGGCCGGCAACGGTCGAGGTCTTGCCATGAACGACTCCATTCGCAACAAAAAAGGCGGCGACCCGAATCGAGTCGCCGCCATTCCTTGGGGGGCAGATACGAGGTGCGCTCTTACGCGAGCACGCCGAAGAAGGCGCCGACGATGCCGACGACCATGGTGGCGACGATCAGCACCATGGGGTTGACCTTCTTGGACAGCAGCCAGTAGTAGATCCAGAAGGCGCACATGCCGAGCATGCCGGGCATGATGCCGTCCAGGATGTCCTGCAGGGTCTGGGCGTCGTCGCCCGAGCCGATGGCCACCGGCACGCTCGCCCAGAACATGTCCTTGCACATGGCGCCCACGACCATGACGCCCACGATGCCGACGCAGGTCATGATCTTCTGCATGAGGCCCGTCCTCTGGGCCTGGTCGAGGAACCCGACGCCCAGCTCGTAGCCCTTCAGCACGCCCCAGATGCGCAGCGCGAAGCCGGGGACGTTGTAGATGAGCAGGAAGGCGATGGGGCCGAAGGGGTTGCCGGCCTGGCACAGGCTGATGCCCACCGCCGCGGCGACCACGCGCAGCGTGGACAGGAAGATGGAGTCGCCGATGCCGGAGAGGGGCCCCATGAGGGCGGCCTTGACGTCGTTGACGCTCTCGGGCTCGATCTCGCCGCGGGCGACCTTCTCCTCCATGGCCATCGCGATGCCGCCGACGAACGGGGCGAACTGGACGGTGATGTTGAAGAACGCGCTGTGGCGGTGCAGGGCCTCGGCGTAGTCGTCGGGGCGGCCGGCGTAGATCTTCTTGAGCATGTTGGCGACCATCAGGCAGAAGGCGATGTTCATCTGCTTGTAGTAGGTCCAGGAGAACTCCATGCCCAGCGAGCCGACGTTGAGCGAGCTCTTGATGAGGTCGGCGCGCGTGATCCTGGACTCCGGGGCGGCGCTAGAAGTCGTCATCTTCGTCATCCCCTTCCGCGGAGAGCTGGGGCTGGGCTCCGCCCATCCCGAGCAGGTCGAACTTGTCGATGCCGATGATGATGGCGATCAGCGCCACGCCGAGCACCGGCACGCCGGCGTAGGAGCACAGCAGGAACCCGAGGAAGTAGAAGGGCACGAGCTGCTTGGTGAGCACGAGGCGGCCGAGCATGGCGAAGCCCATGGCCGGCAGGATGTTGGCCGCCACGCCGAAGCCGTCGAGCACGAATTGCGGGATGAAGTCCAGCAGGCCCTGAATGGCGTCCGCGCCCAGATAGAAAGCGCAGGAGCACAGAAGGAACGCCATGATGACACCGGTGAAGCCGATGGCGTAATGCATGGCGTAGACACCCTTGAGGTTGCCCTTGGAGGCGAACACGTCGGCACGGTCGACCAGGATCGGCAGGACGGCGTTCAGGATGTTCTTCATAGCCAGGCACAGCGTGGCGATGGGCATGGCCAGCGCGATGGCGGCCTCGGTGCTCTTGCCGAGCTGGATGGCGAACGCGCAGGCGAGGACGCCGCCGATGGTCTCATCGGGCGGCACGTAGGCGCCGATGGAGATGGAGCCCATGAACAGGAGCTCCAGGCTGGCGCCGATGGCCAGGCCGGTCTGCAGGTCGCCCAGGACCAGGCCCACGAGCGGGCACAGGACGATCGGGCGGAACGCGTAGAGCGTGCCCAGCTGGTAGTCGAACTTACCGAATGCGGCGATAAGTCCGATGAGGATTGCTTGTGTAAGCATGTCATCCCCCATTCCTTGAATCATCGCGGGGTTGTCCCCGCATCTCAGAGCTCCTGATTACAGGACGCTCATCACATCCTCCTTGGGATCGTCCGCAAGCGGACGGATCTCCACTTCCACTCCCTTCTCGACCATGTCGCGGATGTCCTGCTCCTCCTGCGCCGTCACGAAGATCTGGCGCGAGATCTGACGGGCATCGGGGCGCTTGTCGTCCTTGGGCTTGGTGTTGCCCAGGTTGACGGACTTGATCTGCGGGCAGCCTTCGACAAGCTGCTTGGCCTCGGCAATCGAGGCGACGCAGATGATCATCTTGTACTTGTCGGTCACACCCGAGTTGATGGCCTCGATGGCGTGCGCCATGTCCTTGATGACCAGCTTGCAGCCCGCGGGCTTGCCCATCTTGAGCGTGGTCTTCCACACCGAGTCGTTGGCGACTTTGTCACCGACGCAGAAGATGCAGTTGGAGCCCAAGCCCTGAACCCAGGACACGGCAACCTGACCATGCAGCAGGCGATGGTCGACACGAAGTAGCTGAATCATAATGACCCCCAAGGTCTCGGCCGGTTATACCGGCAACCGGTAACGGTTCGGCAAGTCCGTTAGAACTCGTCCTCGTCGTCGGTCTCTGCAATGAGATCGTTGACGAACTTCACGCGCGTGTCGTCAGCGGCGACGATATCGCGAATCACCTGCTCGGTCGGCGTGCTCTCGTCAGAGAAGAACAGCTGGATGAGCAGGGGAAGATTCATGTTGGTCACCAGATAGGTGTTGGGACGCGTCTGGACGATCTTGGTGAACTCGTTGTTGACGCTGCCGCCAAACAAATCGGTGCAGATAACCAAGTCGTCATCGGCGGAGATCCCGTCGATCACCCGGGAAGCCTCGGTCGCCACGTCGTCACGCCCATCGACGTACATCGATAGATCGTGGACGTTGTCGCGCGAACCGGTGAGAAGCTCCGTGCTCTCCTTGATTCCGGTGGCGAAATGCGCATGGCTGGCGATGATGAACTGCCTCACTGGCGATACCTCTCTCTTCTAGCGTGATTAGTAATCGAACTGATGGTAGTAGCGACGGTACTTCAGATTGTGCTTGGTAACCGTCTCGTAATAGCGGGCCAGGCGATCGGTGGTGAGCACCGAGAGGATCCACGGGGACACGATGACGCGGAAGTCGTCGTCGAGGCCGGGGATGCCGAACTCGGCCGTGTCGATGATCGTGATGTCCTGGTCACCGGTGACACCGCGGGTCAGGAACGCGCGGACGCGCTCGTCGAGCTTGCGGTTCTCGTCCTCGCCCATGAACAGGAACACGGGGACGCCCGGCTCCACGAGTTCGAGCGTACCGTGGAAGAAGTCGGCCGAAGTGATATAGCGGGTGCGCTTCCACTGCATCTCCTCGAGGATGCACATCGAATACAGAATGGTCTCGCCCCAGAGCGCACCGGAGCCGATGAACATGGTGTAGGGCTCAAGCGCATACTTCTTGGCGAGCTCCTCGGCGCGCGGCTCGAAGCGCTTGCGGATGTCAACCAGGTGAGGCCAGACATCCTTCGTCTGCTCGATGAACTTGTCGTACTTGGGGAAGCAGCCGCGGCGGTTGAGCAGGCGCAGGCCGAAGCAGTCGGCGAGATAGTAGCCCTTCTCGCAGCCGCCCGAGCCGTGGTCGCTCGCCATGGCGACGCAGTTCTCGGCACCCACGGCCTGGCCGATGAGGCCATCGGGCTTGGTCATGGCGTAAACACGAACGCCCATGTCCTTCATCTTCTTGACGGCCTCGAGGACCTCCGGCGTGGTGCCGGATTCGGAGGCGGTAAGCACGACAGACTTGTCGGTCATGCGCTTGTGGCCCGAGACGTTCCACTCGGCAGCATGAATCAGGTAGACCTCAAAATCCTTGTCGCCGAATTTGTTCATGAGGTACTCGAGCTGCATGAGCTCGTCCCAGGTACCGCCCACGCCCATGAGGAACACGGCGTCGTAGCCCTCGTCGGCGACCTTGTCGGCGAGCGCCGTCATCTTCTTACCGGTCTCGTAGAGCTTCTTGCCGTCCTCGAGATATCCCTCCTGATCGAAGTTCATGATCTCGACTTTCTCGGTCTCCTTCATTGCGTCTCCTTCCGATCCGCTGACCGTTTGACAACTTTTCTATCGACAGGCGATGCCTCAGCTCGCCGCGTCTCCGTATACCTCGGCAGCCCGCGCCTCAAGGTCTCTGACGGACTGTTTGTAACCCGCCGCCTTAACCTGCATCTGGTCGTCGACGGCATCGAGGAAGGGATGGACATCCCAGCAGCCCAGGTCCTCGGTGAGGCATGCAGCGATGTACTGGAACAGCACGAGGTTGGGCAACGCGGAAAGGAGCGGGGAGACAATGGGGACTGAGATCTCCCCGGCCTTTCCATGTGGATGGGACGTCAGGAAAAAAGACGGTTCCGTGACCTGCCCCAGCGCAGCCGAGATGGCGGCGAGGCGATCGGAACCCGCAGGGTCGTCGATGATGAACACCCGGTAACCCGGAGCGATCTGCATCTCGGGACCGTGGACAAACTCCTCGCCCTCATGGTGCATGGCCGGGACCTTGAGCGTTTCGTTGAACTTGAGCGCCGCCTCCTCGGCGACGCCGAAATTGGGGCCGTTGCCCACGATCATGACAGGGCCCCGCTGAGCGAGCGCAAGTCTGTGCTCCGCTACGAACGCCGCCGCCGTGTCAAGCATGGCCTTATGGGCCTCGACAGCGCAGGAGACGTCGGCGAGGCGATCTTCGAGCGCGGCATCATCGATGCGTCCCATGGCACGGGCGGCATAGGCCGCGAAGAGCACCAGGTACTCCACGAGCGTCTGAACGCCCATAGTGACGAAGTCGACCGACTCGACACCCACGCCATAGTCAACCACGGTGTCGACATGCTCTTTTATGGGAGCTTCCACATTCGCCGTCAGCGCAACGCAGGGCATAGCGCGCTCGCGCATGAAGTCGAGCGCGGCGAGCGTGTTCGTCGAATAACCGCTCTGGGAGATCGCGATATTGAAAGCACCAGCAGGCTGGGCATATTCGAAGTCGACGAATGCCTCGGGCGTCACGACGGCAACCTGCACGCCCAACGCGTCTTGCATGTAGTTACGGGCGCAATCGGCTGAGTTCTTCGACGAACCCGAGGCGACGATGCGCACCGCGCTGCATCCGCTTGCCTTGTAGGCATCAACCAGCGGAGAAACCAGTTCAGATGCACGATCGAGATTCTCAGACAGTCGGGTATTCGCCATCTTCACGTAATCGAGCATCTTGAGCATGTGGTCTCCCTTCTTGCACAGGCAATAGGTTTTTAGTACCAATTGCTAAATACAAGATAGGATGTTTTGAGACCAACCGAGACGCGAATCGTCCATCGTCGGTAAACGGTTGGTTATCATCGTTATTTGGTATCTAAAGTCAAAAAAATGTTTATACAAACCGCGGGCAGGCGTTGCCAACAAATAACAACACCCGCCCGCCACATAGCATGGAACGACACGCCTTCGCTAGTAGGTATACAGATACCCTCCCGCGTCTCCACGGTTGAAAGACTTGGCGTACTCGATGATCTGACCGCTCGCATCGTAGCTCAGACATTCGAGCAGCAGCGCCAGGTCGCCCGGCTCCAAACCGAGCAGGCCGGCATCGCGGGCCCCAAGTGCCTCGATATCGAGCTTTTCCTGCGACTTCACCGGCTTGCGGCCGAGCATGTCATAGGTCTCCCACAAGCTGAACACCGAAACGTCGATATCCTCGATACCCGGAAACAGCACACAGGGGATGAATGTCATCTCGATGGAAACCGGCATGCCGTCGACGCTGTTCAGACGGCGGATGCAATACAGCAGATCATCTTCCGCAATGCCGAACAGACGTGCATAGTACGGGCCGGCATAGCGCTTCGACTTTGCCAGGATGCGCACCGACGGCACACCGCCGGCAGCCCTCACCGACTCGCGAAAACCACCGTGTCGTCCTTTCTTTCCAAACAGCTTGGGCGAAACGAAGGCGCCCTTGCCCTGTACGCGCCGAATCTGCCCGCCCTGCACCAACTCATCCATCGCGTTGCGGACGGTCAGACGCGTCGTGCCGAATTCCTCGGCGATCTCGTTCTCGGAGGGAATCATCGAACCGGCAGCGTAGTCGCCGCGCTCGATGCGCTCCGCGATCGCCCGGCGGATACGCTTATATATAGGGTCACGTTCCTCGTCGACCATCACTGCATCAGCCATTCTTCGCCTACCTTCGTCTCGACGCCGTTCTTTTCGCCGTTGTCGGCAAACCGATAGCGCGTAGGCAGGATCACAGCCTTGCAGTACTCGACGGTGCGCATATCGGCATCGAACTCGATCGAGGTCTCAAAGAACACCGGCGTGCCCACGTCGACTTCGAGCAACTCGGCTTCCTCCTCATTGAGCCGCGCAATGGAAATATGCTCCCTGCCGTGTTCCACGTGCACGCCGCCATCTTCCAGCAGCACATCATAAAGGCTCTCGTGTCTGAAATCGTGCTCCTCGAGGGTTGAGCAAAGCGTTGCGTTGACATGGGCGGTCTCGATCGAGGCCGGCTCGCCGTTCACCAGTCGCACGCGGCGCAGCGAATAAACCGGATCTCCCGCAGCGATTCCCATCTTCTCGGCAAGCTGCTCGTCTGCCGTCTCCATCCGAGCGAACACCTGCCGCGAGCTGGGCGTCTGGCCAGCGCGTCGCACGGCTTCGGAATAGTTGTACGTCATCTGAAAAACGTTAAGCGGCTTTGGCGGGCACACGAACGTACCCGAGCCACGCTTGCTCTCGAGGTTTCCGCATGAGACGAGACGCGCGATAGCCGCCCGCAACGCGGTGCGCGAAACGCCGATGATCTCGCAGAGCTCGCGCTCGGCGGGAAGCCGATCACCCGCGACCAACCCATTGCTCTGGATATACCAGATAATCCCCTCGACAGCGCGATCCTTGGGGGGAATCGCATACGACTCTCCTGCCATGTGCCACGCTCCTTTTTCACTCGAAACCGGTTACGACCGGGCCTGTTCCATCATGGCGTTGAACTTGCCTGCCAGATCCTCGGCCACCGATCGATAGCTACGGTACAGTGCCGAATCGCGCTTGACTTCATCGGTCATCACCGGGATCTCAAGCTTGGACACCTCGCCCTCGCCGGTGCGCACCGCCACGACCACGCCCATCCCCAGGCACATGTCGCGCTTGGCCGCGTTGATGCGGGCCGCCTTGGATGGGTTGGCGATGATCTGATGGGCCAACTCCTGGTTGCTTACCTTGCCCGCTTCCTCGGCATTGCCGCTCTCGACGACCTCGCACTGCAGGATATCGGCATAACCGAAGACCGCCGGCTCGGCCCCGCGGTATTTGACGGCCCATTTCGCGTGTTCGGCATCTTGGTAGATCGACGGTAAAAACGTGAAGCGCGGAGGATCGAGAAGCGTATCGGTGATCGTGAACCCCAAAGCGTCAAACGCCTGCTGGGGAACCTTTTTGCTGAACAGGCCCATATCGATCCCTATCTAGCCGTATCTCAATTTACAACTGATAAAAATATAGCACCAATATAGGTTGGAACCGGCCTCTCCCGTCAACGGCAGCGCGTAAGCGCCCGCAAAACAGCAGAAGACCCGCCACCCATGGGACGGGGTGGCGGGTCTTCCTATCAGACTATCGGCGATGCTGGGGTACTACTCGTTATCGCCGGCCGTCATCTGGGTTGCGGAGAGCGTGCCCTCGCTAGCGGCAGCGGCGTCGGGCCACACCCAATCGGTGAAGGCGGGGTGATCGAAGCCCTCGTCGCACGCGAACTGGAAGGCCTCGGTGCGGAACGCCTCCCACTCGTCGATCTTCGCCGCGAACTTGTCGGCGTCGACCAGGCGCAGCGCGTCGGCGGCAAGCGCCCAGCGGTCCATGTTGTTCAGGCGCAGCATGTCGAACGGCGTGGTCGTGGAGCCCTTCTCCTCGTAGCCGTGAACGCGGAATGCGTCATGGCCCGGGCGGTTCCAGATCAGGCGGCGGATCGTGCCGGCATAAGCGTGGAACGCGAAGAGAACCGGCTTCTCGCCGCAGCCGAAGAGCTCGGCCCAGCGCTCATCGGAGATGGCCTGGTCGTTCTCGCAGGCGTTCTGGATCTTGAGCAGGTCGACCACGTTGACGAACCAGACCTTGATGCCCAGCTCGCGCAGCATGTCGGTAGCCGCCAGCGCCTCGAGCGTGGGCACGTCGCCGCACGTGGCCACGACCAGGTCGGCTTCGGCGAGCGAGTCGGCGGTAGAGGCCCAGTCCCAGGTGGCGACACCCTCGGCCAGCTCGGCGCGGGCCTCGTCCACCGTCTGGAACGTCGGGGCAGGCTGCTTGCCGCAGAAGATAGCGTTCACGCAATCGGTGGACTGGTAGACGCGCTCGGCCACGGCCAGGGCCATGTTGGCGTCGGCCGGGTAGTAGGCGTTCACGATGTGCGTGTCATTGGCCTTGTTGAGCAGCAAGTCGATGAAGCCCGGGTCCTGATGCGAGAAGCCGTTGTGGTCCTGACGCCACACGTGGCTGGACAGCAGGATGTTCAGGCCGCTGATAGGAGCACGCCAGGGGATCTCGCGCTTGGTGGCCTCGAGCCACTTGCAGTGCTGGTTGACCATGGAGTCGACGACGTGCACGAAGGACTCGTAGGAGCTCCACACGCCGGAGCGGCCGGTGAGCACATAGGCCTCGAGGAAGCCCTCGCACTGGTGCTCGGACAGCTGCTCCACGACCTTGCCGGAACCGGCGAGCAGCTCGTCGTTCTCGGCATCGCCGTAGAAGCCGGCATCCCACTGCTTCTTGGTCACGTTGTACGCGGCCTGCAGGCGGTTGGAAGCGGTCTCGTCCGGGCCGAAGATGCGGAAATCGTCCATGTTCTTGGCCAAAACATCGGCCGTGTACTCGCCGAAGACGCGCGCGGCCTCGGTAGCGCCCCAACCGTGGCCCTTCTCGGCCACGGGGACCTCGTGGGCGTGGATGTCGGGCAGATCGAGCTCTTTACGAACCTTACCGCCGTTGGCGTTGGGGTTGGCGCCGATACGCAGCTCGCCCTCGGGCATGAAGGCCGTGACCTCGGGGCGGATCTGCCCCTCGGGCGTGAAGAGCTCCTCCGGCTTGTAGGACTGAAGCCAGCTGCGCAGCACGCGGAAGTGCTCGTGGGTGTCCTTGGCGCTCGCCAGCGGCACCTGATGGGCGCGCCAGGAGTCCTCGGTCTTCTTGCCGTCGATATGCTTGGGGCAGGTCCAGCCCTTGGGCGTGCGGAAGACGATCATCGGGTAGGCCGGGCGCGTGACGGTCTCGCCGGCGGCAGCCTGCGCGCAGGCCTTGGCCTTGATGTCACAAATCTCGTCGAAGACCTGCTCGAACAGCTCGGCGAAGCGCTGGTGGATGGAGGCGTGGGACTCATCATCGAAGCCGGCCACGAAGAAGTGCGGCTTGTAGCCCATGCCCTCGAAGAACTTGGTGAGCTCCTCGTCGGACACGCGGGCGAGGATCGTCGGGTTGGCGATCTTGTAGCCGTTGAGGTGCAGGATCGGCAGGACGATGCCGTCAGTCGCCGGGTTCACGAGCTTGTTGGACTGCCAGGACGTGGCGAGCGGACCGGTCTCGGACTCGCCGTCGCCCACCACGGCCACCGCGAGCAGGCTCGGGTTGTCCATGACGGCGCCGTAGGCGTGGGAAAGCGTGTAGCCGAGCTCGCCGCCCTCGTGAATGGAACCGGGGGTCTCGGGAGCGAAGTGGCTGGGGATGCCGCCGGGATAGGAGAACTGGCGGAAGAACTTCTGCAGGCCGGCCTCGTCATCGGTGATGTCGGGGCGGATCTCGCGGTAGGTGCCGTCGAGCAGGGACTGCGCGGTGCCAGCCGGGCCGCCGTGACCGGGACCCATGAGGAAGATGGCGTTCTGCTGATGGTCGGCGATCAGGCGGTTCACGTGGCCGAACAGGAAGTTCACGCCCGGCGTGGTGCCCCAGTGGCCCACGAGGCGGTGCTTGACGTCGGGACGGCCGAAGTCGCGGGCCTCACCCGTCTTCTCGTCGACGAAGTCCTTGCGCATCAGCGGGTTGGAGCGCAGGTAGATCTGACCGACGGACAGGTAGTTGGCGGTACGCCAGTACAGGTCGACGCCCTCGAGTTCCTTTTGGGGAACCGCGTGTCCGAGCTTTTGCCACGGCGTTCCGATCGTCTTGGCCATCAGTTGTGCCTCCTTGTCATCTGCCGGTGTCTCCTTGTGCCGGCATAGATTTCAACCGGTCACAGTGTAATAGGTAAAACGTTTTATCGTTCTGGAAAATCGTTTTACCATCCAAATATTCGAATATTTGCTCCAGCACACGCAAACCATCCACAAAAAAACGCCCGCCGCGGGGCGGGCGCCTGGCTGAGCGACAGCTTGATAGTGACCATTGACTATGGGGCGGAGCCCTGGGACAGTTTCACTGCACCGTTTCAAAGACGCAAAAGAAACCATCCAATTACATTACGAAGGGGTTCCTCACTCCGTCGCGAATCGGACCACCTTTCTTTCCGGCCGCGCCGATATTCTCATCTGAAACGAAGCCGCGCTTACAGGCTGCCGCGAAACCTCGTCTATCGACGTCAGAAACCCATCGGTAGCGATATTGCTAAAAGCGAGATGGGTGCGATGCGCACATCCTTTCTCAACTGAGAACATAGCGCTCTCTCCAACCTCAGGCTCGGCATGAGAAAAGAGTTCGGTATCCAATTGGTAATAGTCGTTCATAGCATCCGGTACGACGTACCACAAATAGCCGATAACGCCCCCGTCGACATTACTCAGGTTTCTAATGGTCATATCGACGACGACAACGGATTTCCGATCGGCATCCTTCGAACGAACCGATGTGGTCTTATCTTTCGAGTACTTCTTAAGATATTGGTTCGGCGTCATGATCTTGACCCCGTTTATCCTGTACTCATAACCATCGGCATGCTCGATTGTCCGGTCGATAAGGTAGCCCTCGCCTTGCTTTACCCAGTCGCCTTTCCCGTACTGAATTTCAGGAACATGTTCAGCCTGAAGGTTCACGACGCACACGCGCACCGCTATGACCGCTACAACGATAAGGAGCAACGCGCACCTCACTATGCGCCCGCAACGTCTTCCGCTTAGCATCCCTTGCCATCCTTTACCAACGTACCTGAAGCAACGGTATAAACGGAGGTGCAAATCGAGCGAAGGAAGATGCCGTCATGCGATGAAAGCAGAAGGGCCGCACCGCGCTCTCGTTCCTCATCGACAATCTGAGCCAGCATCTCAACGCCCGATTCATCAAGCGCGTTCGTCGGCTCATCGAGGACAATAAGGTCCGGGCGCTCCATCAGAGCCGCAGCGATCCCCAATCGCTGCTTCATACCAAGAGAATACTTACCGTACACACGCCTAAGCTTGGGATCGAGGCCGACTCTGAGCATGGTGCGCTCGATATCGTCATGGGCGACATTCCCTTTTATCGATCCCAGCAGCTCTAGATTGGCAGCGCCTGACTCGTACTCAAGAAAGGCCGGCGATTCCAAGAGAAGCCCTACGCTTGGCGGAAAATCAATCTCCTTTCCCAAACGTTTGCCATCAAACGCAATTTCTCCTGTTGTGGGATATATCAACCCGCAGAGCATCCTCATGATCATCGTCTTCCCCGATCCGTTAACACCCTGGAGACCGACGACTTCCCCGCTCCTTATCTTGAAATCGATACTGTTCAATATGCATTCACGATGAATCGTTTTACTTGCATTTCGCACTTCAACAAGCATGATCGGACCGCCTTTCGATAATGTCGACATGCGAGATAAACGCAAATGAAAAGGCCCCAAAAAGCGCGATGGCAGCAACTGCAAAGGCGATACCCGTGAAAAACGGGACACTGTCAGCCGTCATCCCTTCCCAGCGCGAACCCATCAGCAGATTCGCAACCAAAAAAGCCGATTTGTAGTAAGAGGCGATCACCAGCTGAAGAATCGAAAGCGCAAATGCCACCGGCAGCCCAAGTGCAATTCCTACGAAAAACTGCACGACAGTCAACGCGACAAGCGCAACTGCAGCTCCACCGACAAACGTGACGATTGATATTCCGCTACGGGAAAACCCGGAATCCGCTATGCCAAGGAGGCAAAGCAGGCCCCTGTGAGCGACAAGGGAGACCTCTTGCCCTAAGACCATCGTCCACAGCATCGTGACAAGCACCATGACGGCACATAGGGTCAGATTGGCATACAGCACGAAAACCATCTTTGCGATCAGCCACTTCTTGCGAGACCCAGCCTCGATCATCAGCGAACGTCCAAATCCCCTGAGGCTACGAGAGGGATAGGCGGCGGACCCATAGAACACGGAAACGAGCAGCAGCAGCCACCCGAGAGGCGGCACGAACACGATACCTGGCCTAAACTCAAAAGGGGCGCAACCCGCCAGTACAATCATCGCGTTGTCCGCAAACGACAATTCATTGATATCTACCTGGTTGGTCGCCGCCTTGCAGTAGCCGACGAACAGCAGGACGAACGCACTTAAAGCGACAAAGCACGCGCTCACGGCCAGATCACGCCTGGTCAACCTCATGTCGAGCTTAATAAGCTTGAACACCTAAAGCACCTCCCTCTTTCCATACAGTCGAAGGAGCAACGCTGAAATGAGAGATGTCGCCAGCAGACTCAATGCGATCACCAGTGGATTCGGGGCTTGGCTGTAATACACGCCCTTCATGTCATCGATCATGTTCAAGCTGAACCCGACAAGACCCGATGAGTAAAAAGCCGCCTTCGTGACGTATTGCCAGGCCAACAGTGCTAAATAGGGAATAAACAGCAGGCTGATTCGATTTCGAAAAAACGCTGACAGAGATAGCACGAATACAGACCAGAAACCGCACAAGGCTCCATCGAGCGAAACAAAAGCAGCAACATACGCCATGGGACATCGGTAAAACAGTTCGCTAAACAGGCAGTCCCCGAGCACTCCCACCGTCATGGATTCTTCAACCTGCGGAACATACGCGGGCAAAAAGCAAGCAATTGCAACCAAGTTAACAAGCAGCGGAACCATCACGACCAGTGCGCCCGACAGAAACGCGGCAACAGCCTTCGCACCTATCCAATCACACCGCTTTTCCCTTATCGCAAGTTGCCCATCATAGCCGCTCATCCTTTCCGAGAGCAACGACCAGGAAAAAGGAAGTGCTGCGAGAAATGGGGTGACGTAAAAGAACACGGTGCTGGAAACGCGTGCGTTGCAATCGACAACGATCCAATTTGCAAAGCAGCTCTGATTGGACACATAGAAATGATCAACGCTGTCCGCCCAAAGCGCGTATGTCACGGCCTCGTACGCATGCCACAAAGCGATGGCAAGACCCAAGAGCAGCGACAGATAAAACAAGGGATTGCGAAGGCTCTTTTTCATTTCATGGGCAAGCGGACCTTTCATATAGATCTCCACCCCTAGCTCAACTCGAAAACGTAACGTGGCACGTTATCTTGCACAGCGGATTCAAGATGAAAATCATCCAGTTTGCTACCCCCGTCGACAACAAAGGCAACGGTATACAGACGGCTTTCGCCCTTTTTCAGATCGAAATAGACGCTCTCCCCTTCGTCGGCAGACCCTTGTTCGGGCATGCCATCAAAATAGGAGATGCTCTCTATCTTTTTCGATCCGGAAAAGAAGATATTGCTGATGTTCAACCAGCGATGTCCCGCCTTGCTCTCGATTTGAGACGCGGCGCTTTTATTGGTAATTCTGACCTTGCAAACCAATACTTTTTTCTTGATTCTTCTTCCCCAGTCAGGGAATCTGGAATCGATATCAACATGTTTGCGAGCATCATCACCGGACTCGTAAAGCTTTGCGTCCTCAATCGATACGTCAAGCTCTCCGTTCCACTGATACGGTTCGTCAAAGCCGGTCTCACCTTGAGTTCCCTTTTTCACCAGACCGTTGTCGAGCTGTGCCGTTTCGCCTAAACCAACCGTCTCAGTTGACTGCCGCAGATTGTCCTGATATCGGCCTTTATTGAATGTGTTCATCTGCGGCAAAACGAAATAGACTGCAGCAGCGGCAAAGACCACCGTCAGGAATACGAAAAACGTTAGTTTTTCTCTGTGCGTGAATTTCATATCGCTCCTGAATACAGGCGGGCGTGACCGCCCGCCTGTGCAACAAATCAATAGCTAGTGGGGCATCTCAACGTAGGAATACTTGCTGTCAGGACTCCAGACGCCTCGGACGACGGCGGCGCCGTTTTCCGCCCAAGCTGTCAGGCGTGCACGTTTGAAACCCCGCTCGTTAACATAGTTGCGCATCCTGAATTGACCGACTTTGGTCGCATGGTATGTCGTTGCAGTGCAATCCTGCTTTCCCGTTCCATTTGCATCCTTTGCACCATCGACATAAAGCCTCGGGCGCCCAGAGCACTTGGTAACGTACACATAAACAGAAGAAGAATTATCTTTCGGACGATATCCGGTCGCAGAAGTAGCACCCTTAAAATTCATCGTGAAGCTGAAGTTGCTATCGGCAGTATTGGCGTACGTCTCGATTGCAGGCGTGGGTTCTTCGTCAGGGCGATCGTTTGCCAGGGCCACACAAGGAGCGACGCTTCCAAAAGCCATGGCAACACCGGTGACGATTGCGATCAATTTCATTTTCTTCATACAGCTCACCTTTTCCTCAAACAAGAAATCAGTGTGTCGACACAAAGAAAACTATGGCTCCCTTATCTCGAAAAGTCTGTAAACAGACCGGATAGACTTAACGTAGCGATGTTTACACAGCGGTTGTACCTGCGACTTCTTTCATAAAATCTTCGATATTGTTCACGTCTAATTTTTTATATGCTTTGGCTCGAGTTGTTTTGACTGTCGCCGTCGAATAGCCGGTGCGTTCACCGATCGACCTTGCGGTCTCACCGTGAGCGGTTGATAAAACGACGTCTCGTTGAAAAGCCGTACATCCGGCAACAACCATAAACGCATCCATCTTTTCGAGAAGCAGATCGTTTCCGGCCAACTCTGGGGGAACCGCGGCCTTATCGCCTTCAGCATCACGCCTTACAAGCCATGTGATCACCAACAGCCCCACTTCGGATGCTGAAATCATCGTAAAAATCAGCACCAGATACGTCTCAAACAACGAACGTCTGAAGAGCCAGTCATCAAAAAAAGCAAGCATGACCGATGCCGCAAGTCCAACGGATACGGCCACCAGCATTTCCAAAAGCTGAGATTCGTTCATGCCAAAATAATATGCAACAAGAAAAAACGTCATTACGGCTGCAGGAACGCCACCGATCACCAGAAAGGCCATCACCAATATCACCGGCAGCAACGACCTAAAAACAGACTTCGCGTTTTTTATAGGATGCGAACAGCGGCGCAAGGGGCCAAAGAGGATGAACAGGATCAGCAATGCCTCCACCTCGACGGGTAATTTGGCAACATTGTCCGCAACGGACAGCAAAAATGTCCCCGAAACCGCCCCGAGCAAAAAGCCCATCGCGACGACGCGATAGCCTCTACCGGCTTTCTTTGCTTTCGGGCTTTCCTCCCGCTCCGAGTTCCGCCAGCTGCCGATGACAAGTAACGACGCCGCAAATGAAAAAATGCCGAGAATCACCGAAATGAAGAGGGCACCGCCAGAAAGAACAACGGCGCGGGCAGCAATCGCGCAAACCCAAGCTCTCAATAATCCTACTGTGCGTTTACGAGCAGTCGTTGCCCATCCAAAACAAAGAGGCATCATTATCGCAAGCAAGAAAAACGCCGTCGCGTCAATCGCCGCTCTCTCTAAAGGCAACAGCTGGATAACCACCGGAGAACAATTTGAACCCAAGGCTAACAGCGCAGCCGCATCGCCCAGCACGGATAGCAGCAAGAACCCGATGCGGGAAACTATGACGTGAGCTCTCCTCGAAATGCTCCAGAGAACAGCGCAGGCCGCGATAGCCGCTGCCAACCCGACAACTCGTTCGACAAGAGTCGACTGACCGGGAGAAGCCGCATTCGGAAGAGCCAGAAGAAGGGCAAACAGAAACATCGCCAACATGCCGATAAGAGAACGGGAAACTTCGTATAGTAAAGGCGCGTCCGAGCATTTCAAAACATCGGTAACGGAATCATCGCAGGCAAGGCTAGGCTCCAGATCTGCCAAGGACCTCAACTCTTGAAGTCCGGAAATATCGAGCTTCGCGTAGACCCTATGCAATGTCGTCCGAACGCTCGCGGACTTAATCCCCAGTCGCTCGGCAATCTCGGCGGACGTCATCCCCTCACATGACAACGTTGCTATCTCACGCTCACGGGGCGCCAGCTTTTCAAAACCAGTGCCACTGGTGTTCTTGGGTTTATCCAGCATAGAGTCATTTCCCAAACAGATCCCCACCTTAATACATGCTCAGGATAGCAACAGTTTGCGAAATTATGACAAAATTCAACCCAGTTTTGCCACGCTGTCCTTCACGACGAGCTTGGGCTGCAGGATCTCCTCAATCGGCTTGGTCGCCTCGCCGGCAAGGTTACGCATCATGAGCTTGAGCGCATGCTCGGACAGCTCGCCCGCGTTCTGCTCGATAGCCGTGAGCGCCGGCTCGAACAGCACGTCGGCTGCGCTGTTGTCGTAGCTCACCACCGAATAGTCGCTCGGAACGCGCTTGCCGCTCTCGTGCAGGCGCTTGAGCAGGCCCAACGCGATGTTGTCCGAGCTCGCGAACACCGCCGTGGCGTCCGTGGCGAGCACGCCCTCGGCCGCCTCGTACGCACTGTTGATGTAGTAGTCGCTCTCGAACTCCAGGCGAGCGTCCACGGCAACGCCGGCCTCGCGCAGAGCCCGCTCGTAGCCGACTAGGCGCTTGCGGCCCGTATTGGAGCGTCGCGCGTTGACGATGCACGCGATGCGTGTATGCCCCTGCTCGAGCAGATGCTTCGTCGCCATATAGCCGCCCAGCTCGTGGTCGAACATGACCTTGTCGCAGGCGAGCCCCTCGATCGCGCGATCGACCATCACCACGGGGATGGGTGTGCGGCCGATCTCGTCGCGCAAGGCGCGGTCATCGGAGATCTCGTCACCAACGACCAGAAACACGCCGTCCACGCCGCGCGTCACCAGCTGGTGCAGCAAATCGAGATCGCCCTCGGGCACGCCGCCCGAATTGGTGATGAACAGCCCGTACCCCTTCTTGCGGCAACAGGCCTCCAGGTTGCGGGCCAGCGACGCGAAGAAGCGGCTCTCGATATTGGGGACGATCAGGCCCAGCGTGCGCGACTCACGCATGACCAGGCTGCGCGCGATCTGGTTGGGCACGTAGTGCTCGCGTGCCGCCACCTCTTTGATGCGCTTGCGGTTTTCCTCCGAGATGCGGCAGGGGCGGTTGTTGAGGACGAGCGACACCGACGAGGGCGAAAGTCCGACCTCGCGGGCGATTTCCTTCAGCGTCACCTTGTTCGCCATACCGTTCCCTTCCGTCGGTCCGCGCGCATTCTTCCCGATTATAGTGGTGAAGTTTTACCATGCCGTTCATATGCGAATACGTATCCGCCAACGGTTGATTGTGCACCGTGAATCACCGTGCAGCTTTGATGGGCACCGAAGCCGCCGGCGGCTATGGGGTATATTCATCTGCGAAAGCAACGATCCAGGTAACGACCACCCAAAAGGCGGTATACAGCATGCATGCAAACGACTTCTTCAACGAGGATTTTCTCTGCGCCCTCGCCGGCGCGACCAGCGAAGACGACGTGCTCATGAGCGAGCCCATGTCGAGCCACACCACGTTCAAGATCGGCGGCCCGGCCGACATCGTCATCACGCCTCACTCGATCGACGCGCTCGTGCGCGCGCTCGACCTGCTCTATAAATGCGACATCCCCACCACCATCGTGGGCAACGGGTCCGACCTGCTCGTCGGCGACCGCGGCATCCGCGGGGCCGTCGTCCTGTTGCGCGAGAACCTCGCCGGCATCTCCTGCGAGGCCACGACCATCACCGCCGAGGCAGGTGCGCTGCTGAAGGACGTCGCCTTGGCCGCCGCCGATGCCGAGCTCACCGGCATGGAGCCCCTGTGGGGTATCCCGGCCACCGTAGGCGGCGCCTGCTTCATGAACGCCGGCGCCTACGGCGGAACCACTGCCGACGTGCTCAAGTCCGTCAAGGCCTATGTTCCCGGTCGCGTCGACGAGAACGGCTTACGTGGAAGCGGTCACGTGCTCGACTTCGACGTCGACGAGCTCGCCATGGGCTACCGCAAGAGCCGCATCCACGACGAAGGCTGGATCGTGCTCTCGGCGACCTTCGCCCTCGCACCCGGCAACGCCGCTATGATTCGCGCCGACATGGATAGTTACCAGCAGAAACGCGAGGAGAAGCAGCCACTCGAGATGCCGTCGGCAGGCTCCACCTTCAAGCGCCCCGAGGGTTATTTCGCTGGCAAGCTCATCATGGACGCCGGATTGCGCGGCTACCGCTTCGGTGGTGCACAGGTCTCCGACAAGCACTGCGGTTTCGTGGTGAATGCCGACCATGCTACCGCCGCCGATGTGCGCGGCCTCATCGCCCACGTGCAAGACGAGGTCAAATCGCAGTTCGGCGTTGACCTGGAGCCCGAAGTCCGCATGATCGGCGAGTTCTAGCAAGTATCCGGACAAGCGAAGTTAAGGAGCCGGGTGCCTGCAGCCCGCTGTTCGCGCTGCAGGCACCCGGTCTTTTTATCGCCCGTCGCCGCAACCCTCATTTCCAAAACCTGTCGTATTGCACAAAAACGGGCCCCGAAGAGCCCGTAAACGTGTAAAACGACAGGTTTTGGAAATGGAGCCGAAACGCGGAGCGGCCCGGCGTACACGGGGCCGCTCGGAGCGTGCAATCATCACCGACCACCACCCGGAGAGCAAGCGGCTACGACAGAACGATGCCACCGAGCCAGCCCCAGCGCGGGGTGACGATGGAGCTGTAGTACGAGATCCAGCTGTCCAGGCTGATGGTGCGGATGTAGCCGATGTTATCCATCACGGTGCCGTTGCCCACATAGATGCCCACGTGGCCGTAGATGCGGCCCGCCACGGTGCCGGCGTGCGAGGAAACGGCCACGATCATACCCGGCTTGATGGCGGCTCGGTTCGAGCTGCCGCAGTAGGCGTTATACATGTCGTTGGCGTTGCCGCCGATAAAACCCAGGCCCGCCGCACGGAATACGTTGGACACCCAGGCCGCGCACATGCCCGCACCGGGCGAACCGACAGAATGGCAGGCGGAGAGCACGCGCGAGAGCGAGCCGCTACCGCCCGACGAGCTGCCACCGCTCGCGGAGGAGGACCCGCTGCTCGACCCTCCACTCGAGCTGCCCGACGAAGAACTGTTCTTCTTGGCAGCCGCCGCTGCCGCGGCCTTCTGCTGGCGCTGGATCTCGGCCTCGGCGGCGGCAGATGCGGCCAGCTCGGAATCGCGCTGCTCCATAAGCTGCTTGACCTCGTCCGACAGGCCGGAGAGCACCGACTGGACCTCGTTCTGCTTAGCCTGCATCTCGGACATCTGCTTGGCCTGGGTCTCCTTGAGGGACTCCAGGTCGCTCTTCTGGTTCTCGAGATCGGTCTTCTTGGCATCGAGCTCGGACTTGATGGTGCGGACCTCTTCGATAACCGCCCGATCGCTGGCGTTGATCTTGTCGACGTAATGCGCGTTGGCAATCAGTTCTTCGAACGACGCGGAGTTGAGCAGCAGCATGAGCGCGTTGGTGCCGCCGTTCTTGTACGACTGAGCAACGCGGTCGCCCAGATCGTTCTGCTTTTTCTCGAGCTGGGCCTTTTTCTTGTCGATCTCGGCCTGCGTCGCGTCGATCTCGGACTGCACGCCTTCGATCTTGTTCAACGTCTTGTTCTGTGCCTCGGAAAGCGCGGTGTACTGATCAGCGATGTCGTTCAGCTGCTTTTGGACGGCATCGAACTGGGACTGCGCGTCGGAAAGCTTGTCGAGCGTCTCCTTGGAAGCGCTCGGCGTGGCGAACGCAGCAACGGGATCGACGGTCAGAAGGGCCGCGATGCCCGCCAGACCGAGAATCGACTTCATGGCCTGACGGCGCGAGAGACAAGACTGTTCAGTGATATCGAGAAGCGCCCGTTCCTGCTCGCGAACGATGGCGCTGCCTTCGGTGTTGTGTGACATACGTGCTCCGTTGAATAAGTGTGAATATATGTCGCCTAACGAAACCGGCCCATTCAGGATACCGCATCCGCGCGCGTCGGCGCCAATTTCCATGAAAGGTCAGCGTAATTGCGATGTTACAAGTCTCCAAAGGCACGCCGGCCCCACAGACCCTCCGGGATGCTGCGCTATACTGGGAGAACTTCATCCCCAGAAAGGAGACTGCATGTCCGATGCACTCGCTCCGCAGGACACCTGCGTGCTCGTTACCGGTGGTGCCGGCTTTATCGGCTCCCACACCGTCGTCCAACTGCTCGAGGGGGGCTATCAGGTCGTCATCGTCGACGACCTCTCCAACTCCAGCTCCGTAGCCGTCGACCGCGTCAAGCAGATCGTCGGCGACGAGGCCGCAAAGAACCTCACGTTCTACCAGGCCAACGTGCTCGACCGCGACGCCATGAACAAGATCTTCGACGAGAACAAGATCGATCGCGTCATCCACTTCGCCGGCTTCAAGGCTGTGGGCGAATCGGTCCACAAGCCCATCGAGTACTACCACAACAACATCGAGAACACCCTGGTGCTCGTCGACGTCATGCGCCAGCACGGCTGCAAGTCCATCATCTTCTCCAGCTCGTCCACCGTCTACGGTGACCCCGACAGCCTGCCGCTGACCGAGGAGAGCCCCAAGAAGCCCGCCACGAACCCCTACGGCTGGACCAAGTGGATGATCGAGCAGATCCTCACCGACCTCCATACGGCCGACCCCGAATGGAACGTCGTGCTGCTCCGCTACTTCAACCCCATCGGAGCCCATCCGTCGGGTCTCATCGGCGAGGACCCCAAGGGCATCCCCAACAATCTGGTGCCCTATGTCGCCCAGGTAGCCGTCGGCAAGCTCGAGGCCGTCCAGGTCTACGGCAACGACTACCCCACGCCCGACGGCACCGGCGTGCGCGACTACATCCACGTGTGCGACCTGGCATCCGGCCATGTCTCCGCCCTTTCCTGGATGAACGGCAAGACCGGCGTCGAGGTGTTCAACCTGGGCACCGGCACCGGTACCTCGGTTCTCGAGGTCATCGCCGCTTTCTCCAAGGCCTGCGGCAAGGAGCTCCCTTACGTCATCCGCGAGCGCCGCGGCGGCGACATCGCGGCCAACTGGTGCGACGCCACCAAGGCCAAGACCATGATGGGCTGGGAGGCCAAGTACGACATCGCCGATATGTGCCGCGATTCGTGGAATTGGCAGTCCAAGAACCCCAACGGCTTCGCCGACGCCGAGTAACGGCCGCCGTGCCGCACGCGGCGCAGTTCGCAAAGCCCTTTCATGCCCGTCCGGCCGCATCTGGCCGGACAGGCATTTTTTTCGGCGATTGTGGCAATATGTACGGGTATCACATTGTCCAGACAAAGGATCGCGATTCAACGTGCCCAGCCCGTTCACGGATTTCCTCGGTCGCCATTTCGACGAGATCAACGACTACCTCGCCTCGTTCTTCCGCGACCAGACCGATAACCCCGACATCCAAACCTATCTTTACGGACCGCTCGGAGGGTTCTCGGACAACGCGGGCAAGCGGCATCGGCCGCTCATCTGCATGCTCGCCGCGCAGGCCGTGGGCGGCGAGTTCTGGAGCGCGCACAGCGCCGCCGCCGCCATCGAGCATTTCCAGTCGGCGGCCCTCATCCACGACGACATCGCCGACAACGGCCAGCTACGCCGCGGCAAACCCTGCCTGCACCTCACTGAGGGGACGGGCTTGGCCATCAACGCCGGCGATCTGGCGCTCACGCTGGTCACGAATACCGTCGCACGCGACGAGACGCTCGACGACGCCACCAAGGTGCGCATCATCAACGAGCTGAACGACATGACCATCCGCACCATCGAGGGTCAGGCCCTCGACCTCGGCTGGGTCCGCGACGGTCGCTTCGACATCAGCGTCGACGACTACCTCTGCATGGCCACCCACAAAACCGCCTACTACAGCGGTGCCACACCGCTCGCATGCGGCGCCATCATCGGCGGCGGCACCCCCGAGCAGATCGAGGCGCTTCGGACCTTCGGCCTGCACACCGGTCTCGCGTTCCAGATCCAAGACGACTTGCTCAACCTCGTGGGTGAGAAAGAGGCGCGCAACAAGGACTTCCGCACCGACATCACCGAGGGCAAGCGCACGCTCGTCGCCGTCCACGCGCTGGGATTCCCCGAGCATCATGACGAGCTGGTGGGCATCCTGTCCTCGGGCACCGAGGACCCCGAGCAGCTGGCCCGCGCTGTCGAGATCTTCCGCACCACGGGCAGCATCGATTATGCGCACGCCTACTCGCTCGACCTCACCGCGAAGGCGAAAGCGGCACTCGAGTCGGTCGAGCTCGACCCGCACTGCAAGGACCTGTTCATGGCGATGGCCGACTTCTTCGTCGAACGCCTGAGCTAGGAGGCCCATGCTCTCCCCCGATCGCATCACCGGCATCGCGGCCGTCATCGCCCTGATCGCCGGCATCCGGCTCTCCCGCTTCGACTGGCTACGATTCGTCCGCGGCCGATGGGAAGAGCCGTCACATCTCTTTGATATGGATTACCTCAAGACCGCTCCGGCCCGCGCGGGGCTCGCGCTCATGGGCATTGCGCTCGCGCTGTTCGCCGCATCCATCGTGCTGACGTTTATCGGGTAAGGCATCGCGATTATTCGGTGACCCATCGCCCCTGCCCACCGTTAGTTGCTAGACTACCTATGTATGTATATGAAAGGAGTACGCATGGAGCCGATCATCTCTGGAATGCAAGGCGCTGCCGTTGAGGACGTGCAGACCCGTCTTGTCCAGCTTGGCTATTCCATCGCGGAAGAAGAACTGACCACCAAACGATTCGGGACCGCCACCGCTCAAGCCGTGAGCACGTTCCGTCTCGACAGTGGCCTTCCTGCCGGCGACAAGGTCGATATGCCCTGCTGGTCGGCGCTGGTCGACGCCTCGTACAAGCTGGGAGACCGCACGCTGTACCTGCGCCTCCCCAATTTCCATGGCGCTGACGTCAAGGCGCTGCAACACGCCCTCAACGTGCTCGGCTTTGCATGCGGTGACGACGACGGGTATTTCGGCCCCCACACCGAGGCCGCCCTCCAGCAGTTCCAGGAGAACGTGGGGCTTTTCGCCGACGGCATGGCCTTCCAGGACACGTACGCCTATATCAACCGTCTGCATCACGTGTGGGAGGGCAAGCCCTCGGTTACCGAAGCCGAGTCGCGCATCGGGTTCGCCCGTGCCGCCAACGTGCTCGAGCGCTTCAAGATCGCCGTCATCGGCGAGGACCCCATCGCCCGCAACGTCGCGTCGCGCATGTGGAACATCGCGTCGGCAACGACGGACAACAGCGGCATGATCCTTTGCGATAGCGATATCCCTGCGGATAGCGACCTGGTGCTGGAGATCGCCAGCGACGAGCTTCCCGAAGGGGCCGCTCCGCGCGCGACCATCGTCCTTGCAGAATGCCACAACCTGGCGCAACGCATCCGTACGGCAAAGGCTGCCGCGACCGCCCAGCCGCCGCGCGTCCGCATCGAGCTGACCGGCATGAGCCGTTACAACGGCACGTTTACCGCCAGCGACGCGCAGACCATCGCCGTCCGTCTACTCGACGGCGTTTGCGATGCACTCGCCGATTAGGTAAACTTGTCTGGCTGCATCGCTTGCAGCCCACATATTGGGACGTAGTTCAACGGTAGAACTCCGGTTTTTGGTGCCGGCTGTTGGGGGTTCGAATCCCTCCGTCCCAGCCCGTATCGATAACGCCCGGTCGCGCTGCGCGACCGGGCGTTTTAGGTTAGCCAGGCATCTAATTGAGAAGAATCCTGTGTTCCGGGGTTAAAGAACCGGGCTGTTATCGTTAATCAATATCGATAACAGCCCGAACTATCAATGAATGCACCCGAAAACGGTATGCATGGACCTAGAAACGCAAAATGTCGAGGTCATGGTCCAGTTATTGATTCAGCATACGCTCAAAACGATCGGAACTCGCGTCGCGATAGGCCTCAGACATGAGAATCTCCTGCGGCACGCGCTGGTTATCGCGCAGGATATTCCTGAACTGCACGCGCGCGACCATCGGCAGGTCCTTGATCGTCGTCGCAAGGTTCTGGGGCACGCCCTGCATTGTCGCGGCAGCCTCGGGAACGCTGCCCTCCTTGAGGCGCCGCTTGTGCTCGGCGATCATCGCACGATACATACCCACGTGCATCCTGACCTGGATTACATTGGCGGCGCGGGTCTGCTCGATGATGCGTGCACCCTCGCGGTCGATATCGCCCGCGTAATACACGTAGTCGAACCCGTACCCGATATCACTCAGGTACTCGTCGAGCGCATGGGAAACGCTCGCCTTGCAGCCGCCGCCGAAAATGACGCCGCCCACCTTGATGCCGAATAGCCTGACATTGCGCCTTCCCTTTAGCAAACGGGAGATCTCGTCATACGTGTCGAGATTCTCGACCACGATGAACGGCTTGTTCGCCCCTATGGCGTAGAACCCCATGAAATGCGAGGGACGGCTCGGGGTCATCTTGAGCGTCAGCGGCGTGATGCCCTTCTCGTTCAGCTTCTTGAGCAAGCGCTCCCCGCTTTTTCCGTCAAAGGCCTTCTCGTCACCCAAGATCTCGTAAGCACGCTGGCGACGGGAAGCGAACGAAACCTCGGCCCCGCTATGTTGCTTCGTCCAAGCCATGATCAGATCGATGCTCTCGCGCATCGAACGACCGTCGTTCTGCTTGCGCGGCTTTTCGGATGTCGAGGTGCCGCGGTCGACCTTGACGATGTCCTTGCGCTCCTGTTTCACGCGCGCAAGCGCCTTGGTCACCGGGCTTGCCTTGACGATGCGTCCGCCCAGCACGCGGGCGACAGTACGCATCGGGACGCGCTTGTCCTTGCGCCCTTCCGACTCCGAATGCGCGGTCGTCGCGGCCCGCTCGCGCTCGCGGTCGCGACCGTTCGAGGACCCATCCTTTGCAGCCTTTTTACTGCCCTGGCGATTGTCCTTACTCTCCGCACGATCCGCCGTCTTTGCCTTCGAGTTCTGAGCGGCGTCGCTCTTATGGGTCCGCTTTCGCCTCTTCCCTTTCTGGTCAGGCTTCGCCTCCACGCGAGGCTTTTGCTCCTTGGACTGATCGGACGACGAGTCGTCCTTCTCGGGCCGAGGCTCCACAGCATCAGGCGCGACCGGTGCAGCCTTCGTAGCCGGATCGGGCTCTTGGGGCACAGTTGCCCGCTCAGTGTCCTCGGTCTTCTCGGCTACGCGATCGTCACGATCGCGTTTGGGCCGAGTCCTAAACGCCGCACCGCGACCGACCATGGAGACGAATTCGCGCTTGGCATCGGCATCGGGTTCCTCAGGCCGCTGCCCCATCTGAACACCGGCCACATCAGCGCCGCCATCGCCGGCAGCGACCTCAACGGTCTCCACGCTCTCTACCTCGACCTCGACGACATCGGGCACGACATCTTCGACCTCATCGCCCTCCGGCAGCACGGCATCGGTAACGATACGATAGACCGCAGGTTTGCCCTCGGTGCCGCTCCCGGGCAGTTTTTCCAATATGCCGGCTTCGATCAGCTCGTCGCGGCACGCTTTGGTGTCGGCGTCGCGATCGAGCGATTTGAAGATCTGGGCCAACGCGCCGGACTTGATCTTGAGTTGCTTGCGGCCCAGCAATTGCAGCGCGATATTCGCGGCCTGGGTGCCATCGAATGAAGACGCGCTCTCGATCCTCGAGGCAAGCGCGTCGATATTTTCTTGGATATCTGAATACAGCTTTGCAGCCATCCAAATCCCTTCTACCTTGGTCAAACCCTTTTATAGTAGCGCCGCGCATCTGCAACGTCGAATCTCGCCCGCACACATGCACCCCGCACGCCGCTCCACCACAAAAAGACCGGGCGCCCAAAGGCACCCGGTCTTCCGAGTCGATCAGCTGAAAGCCGATATATGTTGAGGAGGATTACGCGTTCTGGACGGCGCCGTCGGTAGGAGCCTCGACGGAAGCGTGACCGTACTCGGCCTTGCCCATCTCGGACCACTCGGGCTCCTCGTCGGGCAGCGAACCGGCCTCCTTGGTGAAGAACTCCTTGAGGCAGTTGAAGGCGACGATCAGGC
>ERZ808240.740-NODE-740-length-41781-cov-36.993026_pt1 | contig 41781 bp, 25 predicted proteins | sample MGYA00521084_ERZ808240 | MGnify/ENA primary metagenome ERZ808240 (study PRJEB31516, sample SAMN03275571) | gut metagenome | biome: mammalia-associated habitat; material: feces | host: Papio cynocephalus | place: Kenya | collected 2012-08-06 ...
CTTGTCGACAAGACCTGGCCGGAGTCCGAGGTGCTTCCGACCGACCCGGATGAGGAAGAACTTGCGGGGATTGCCGAGGCCGTGAAGGCCGCCGAGTCGTCCGACGTCGCGGTGCTGGTTCTGGGCGGCGGGCCGAGAACCTGCGGCGAGAACAAGAGCCGCTCCTCTCTCGAACTTCCGGGCAGGCAGAACCTGCTGCTGAAGGAGGTGAAGAAGACCGGGAAGCCTGTGATAGTCGTGCTCATAAACGGGCGGCCGCTTTCCGTGAACTATGCGGACAAGGTGGCGGACGCGATTCTTGAGGCCTGGTATCCGGGTGCTCACGGCGGCACTGCCGTGGCTATGGCCCTGCTCGGGGAGTACAACCCGGGAGGCAAGCTGACCGTGACATTCCCGCGCACCGTAGGGCAGATTCCTTTCAACTTCCCGTACAAGCGCGCCTCTCAGGTCGATGGACGCAAGGAACTCGGTCCGAACGGCTGGGCAAGCCGTGTCAACGGCGGGCTTTACGATTTCGGACATGGTCTTTCATACACGACTTTCGCATATTCCGACTTTCGTCTTTCCTCCCCGGAGATTGCCCCGACCGACTCAGTCCGCGTCTCGTTCAAGGTTACGAACACCGGCAAGGTGCGCGGCGACGAGGTCGTCCAGCTCTATGTGGAGGACTGCATCACCTCGCTGACGGCCTACGAGAAGGTTCTGCGCGGCTTCGAGAGGATTTCGCTTGATCCGGGCGAGACGAAGTCCGTCGAGTTCGTCCTGTCTCCGAAAGATTTGTCCCTTCTGGACAGGGACATGAACCGCGTGGTCGAGCCGGGAGATTTCGAGATTATGGTCGGAGCATCCTCGACCGACATCCGCCTGAAGGGCAGGCTCTCGGTAATAGACCCGTCCGCCCCGTCGCGTCCCGCCCGCACACGGCAGTCCGACGACGTGCAGTTCTCCGGATCCGTCACTCTCGGCAAGGGGGAGTTCATGACAATCCCGGCAAAGGGCAGCGTGCGCGGCGTGCGTCTGATACTCAGCGGCGGTTCGGATGCGGAACTCCTTGTCCAGGCGACAAACGGAGGCGGCCAGTTCCTCACGGTTTCCGCCACGAAGCACTGCCTCTCCGGAATGAATGAACTGACCTTCCCGCCGACCGATGCCTCCGAGTTGAGGATTGTCGTCGAAAAAGGACGGGCTACGGTGGAGAACTTCGATGTCTATTTTGTCATGTGATTTGCCGCATAGTCACGGCAATGATGTTTTTTGTTTGTCGTAATTAACAAAATAGCTATATTTGTCACAAGTTTTAATTACGATTAACAAAAATGGAGGCTATTATTTCTCGTCCGGCATATACAGATGCCATTATCCCGTTCATAGGGAAAAACATAATAAAAGTGTTGACCGGACAGCGAAGGGTGGGGAAGAGCTGCATCTTAAGGCAGCTTGGGGATTATATCGGCAAGACCCGTCCGGAAAGCAACTCCATATACATCAACAAGGAGTTCGATGAGTTTATGACCATCCGGACTAATACGGATTTGTCCGAGTATGTTTCCGCTCACATAAAGCCAGGCGTAGAGAATTTTTTGTTTATAGATGAAGTTCAGGATATAGACGGCTTCGAGCACGCTTTGCGCAGTCTTCAGGCACAGGGCGTGTGCGACATATTTATAACCGGCAGCAATGCAACGATGCTTTCCGGCGAACTTTCGACGTATTTGTCGGGAAGATATGTCGAATTCCACATACACAGTCTCTCATATACCGAGTTCCTCACTTTCCATAAAGTTCCGGACACGACAGAAAGTTTGCGTAATTATTTGACATTCGGGGGTCTTCCATATTTGTGCAACTTGCCGCTTCAGCGTGATATTGCTTTTGAGTATCTGAAGAATGTATATTCAACCATTATTCTAAAGGATGTCGTCAAGCGTGAGGGGATACGCAATGTTGATTTTCTTGAGACTCTTGCGGTTTATGCGGCAGACAATGTGGGTAATCTATTTTCCGCCAATAACATAAGCCGTTATCTCAAGTCGCAGAGAGTCAACATGTCTCCGCTGCAGGTCATCAATTATCTTAAGGCACTTCAGAATGCGTTTCTCCTGCACAAAGTGCGTAGAATTGATGTGAATGGCCTGCAGAAGTTTGAGATAGGAGACAAATATTTCTTTGAAGATCTTGGCCTTCGGAACTGCCATCTGGGATTCAGTCTGCAGAACGACATTCACAAACTGATGGAAAACGCGATATTCCTTCATTTGATACAGAATAAATATGAAGTCTTCACCGGCCAGAATTCTTCGGGTAGGGAGGTTGATTTTGTCGCAAGAAAGGATGACGGGATGATATATGTCCAGTCCTGCTACCTGATGGCGGACGAATCGACAAGAAATCGCGAGTTCGGCAACCTTATGGCAATCAAGAACAATTATCCCAAATATGTCGTGAGCCTCGATGATTGGACAAGCGGAGGAAATGTCAGCGGTATAAGGATTATCCATCTGAGAGAGTTTCTGGAAAAGGGAGACTTCTGACTTTTTTCGCCGCATAGCGAACAAATTTTTTGTTTTTGTTCAAAAAGCATTACCTTTGCAGAAATTCCGTGTGCGTGCACGGAATTTCTGATAAATTGATTGTTCATAAAATGGAGCGTTTTTACGGTCATATCTGCCTTGACTATTCAGGAGGGCTTTATCCGGTTCTCTCCCGCAATATTTCGCGGGGGGGGGATACTCCTATAAGCCAGCGTATTACAACGCGCACATCGATGCTTCTTATGAACTAGCACATCATTTCTCACATATCGTTTCTCCGGCGGCATACCGTCCGGCAGAATCACACGGTGGTAAAGGACAGACTTTACCGCCTTCTTGTCGTGTCCTCCATTGCCTGTAGGAAACGGACTGCCATCGTATAACCATCAAATGCAATATCAAATGAAAATGTTTAACCACATCGCACTGTCCGCGCTTTATTTCCTGCTTCCGATGCTGGATGCCTGCGCGAAGCCGGACAGCCCCGCAGGACAGGGAGGAGGCACCGCCGCCGACATTGAGTACTACGGCTTCTCTCCGAGGGTCGCCGACTCCGAAATCTATTCGGTCAAGGCTGACGGACAGGAAATCAAGGTCTTTCCCACCGACGAGCCGCACATTGCCTGGGTCGGGGCGGCGGATGGCGTGTCCGTCAAGTTCGAGGTCAGGCTCAAGAATGGAGTAATCAAAAAAGCCGATGTGAGGCCTTTGGGGAAGAAATATGACTTCAGCATCGACGGAGAGAAACTCACGCTTGAGCTGAAGCGGTATGACAGGGTGTCGGTGGAGATTAATGGGGACATAGAGAATCCTCTCTTCATATTCGTGAACCCTATTTACGCGGAAAAGCCGTCGAAGAACGACCCTTCGGTCAGGTATTTCGAGGCGGGGAAGATTTATGACGCGGGCGACATAAGGCTCTCGGCTGACTGCCGGGAAGTGTACCTTGAGCCAGGGACTTACGTGAAGGGCAACATCCTCGGCGTGAATGTCCCGGGAGTAAGGATTCACGGCGGCGGTCTTCTCAGTTCGGTGAGGAACAAGGGCAGTTACGATGAGTTCTATCAGACATTCGGCGTCGCTCTCTATGGATGTGAAGACGCGCGTCTTGACGACATTACCAGCGTCTTTGCCGGGGCCGGCTGGAGTTCTCTCTTCGCGAACTGCCACAATTCCGTCATCACCAATTACAAGGCATTGGGACTGAGCGACCCGGATTCCAAGTCGGAGAGAACCGTGAACAACGATTCGATGGACATAATCGGCGGGAAGAACGTCCGCGTGTCCAAATGCTTCCTGCGCGGGCACGACGACGCCTACTGCATCAAGTCGCAGAAGTTCAAGCTCAAGGGCGCTGTGGATGGAGTCTGGTTCGAGGACTGCATAGGCTGGAACGTCGGGGCCGGAAACACCTTCGAGATAGGCTACGAATGCCAGATTGACATCAGGAACGTGCATTATAAGGACATCTATGCGATTCATTCCGGTACGTCGGGCACGGACATGAGGCGCGCCGCGCTCAGCATCCACAACGGGGCTGCAGGGACTGTCTCCGACGTCACGTACGAGAACGCCTACATCGAGGATGCGCAGGAGTTTGCCATCTGGCTGGCGTGTCTGAGCCACAGCTATAACATCGGTTTTGAGGACGACGGACAGACCCCTCTCAAATACTCTCCGGGCAGGATACGCAATGTTTCATACCGCAACATCCATGTCATGAACGTTCGTCCAGGCAAGGGCGGATGCGTCATCAGAGGCTACGACAAGGAGCACAATGTTTCGGGAATATCGTTCGAGAATTTCGATTACCTCGGGAAGAAAGTGACGTCTCTGGAAGATCCTGTGTGGACGGAGAAGACGAACTGCGACGAGGTGTCGTTCAGATAAGGATAAATGTTCAACTATTAACCATCATGATTATGAAAAAATCGAGTCGGGGGGGGCAGACCCTTCCATACGCGGACTATCAGGCTCCGTCTGTATCCATGCAGTCCTTCGCCGCTGAGACGGGGTTTGCCCAGAGCGGCAACGGAATCAGCAAAATGGAGAAATGGAACGAATGGGAAAACTAACGTGAGCGTGGTTTCCCGTGTTTTATGAATGTTATGATTGATAATACTTTGACTGTTATGAAAAAGATTATGTTTGGTGTCCTTGCGGTCACGGCTGTTGTCGGCTGCGGGAAGACTGCTGATGTGGCGGATGAGAATCCTCAGGAAGAAACGCACGGTGTCGAGATAGTCGCAGATGTTGTCGCGACAAAGACAACGCATACGGACGGCGGCGCCGCCGTCGAGACGGCCTGGAAAAAGGACGATGCCGTCGGGATTTTCTGGTACAAGGGCGGCTCGGCGGCCGAGGCCGGCACGGGCGCGGCGGACAGGCTGGAGAACGGGCAGATTCTTGCCAAGGAGTCCGGTTCGTCCACTTCTTTCGACGCTCCGGAGAACTATCTTGCCGAGAAGGGCACGGACTATCTGACCTATGCCTACTATCCTTATGGCTCTGAGGCCGGTATCGACCCTCTTGCGGTGAAATTCACGCTGCCGGCCGAGCAGACCCAGGCCGCTGCCGGCAGCCTCGACCACCTTTCCGGAACCGATTTCCTCTATGCGTCCGCAACTGCGAAAAACGACGGGACCACAGGCAAGGTCGGCCTGCATTTCAACCACGCGCTTTCGGTTCTCGCCATAAATCTGACCACAGAGGAAGCCGGTCTGGAGGTTTCGGCTCTGCGCGTCAGCCTTGACGGCGAGGGGGAGATTTTCTCTGTGACTGACGGTAGCGTGAACCTGGCGACCGGGGAACTTGCGCTCACTGCAGGCAGCCCTGAAATCAGCCTCACAGTTGATTCTCCGGCTCTCCTCTCTTCGGAGGCTTCGACTTTCTACATGATGATAACTCCGGGTCATGCCGGCAGGACCGTCAGCGTCTATGCTACGATTGGCAGAAAGGAAGAGCTGGTCGGTTCGAAGACAATACCGGCTGACGGCACCGGCATTCCTGCGGGTGCGAAGGCCGAGATGGAGTTCAAGATTAGCCATTCGGCGGTGTTCGCTGACTTTGAGGATGGTTCATTCAGCGCTTTCCAAAAAGGCGGCTCCACCCTGTCCGTGGTCGACAATCCGAGTGGCATGGGAAAGGTTCTGAAGGCTGAAGTTGATCCGAAATCTACGAATGCGTCCGGATACTTCACCATTCTGAGGGAAGAGATCGTGGCTCAGGGCATCGACCCGTCTGAATACAAGGGCATAAGAGTTCAGTATTTGTGGAAAGGCACGGTGCAGCTGGTGCCTCGAATAGATGTCGGAAACGCAAAGCAGTTGCCGGATAATTCGGCTGACATTTCATTGAATGGGGAATGGCAGACATTGGAATATGAAATAAATTTCCCTAAGCCTGACGGCAACCAGAAAGGCAATCGTACGTTCCGTCCGTTCATGACTCTGGATGGCAAAAACTACAATCCTGTCAGCATGAAGGACGAGAACAGGGTATGTGAGATGTACTTCGATAACTTCACACTTTACAAATGATGCAGCGAACACTCATCAGGATTCTTTCGGGACTTGCGGCGCTCCTGTTGCCGCTGGTCCTGAGTGCCGTTGCGGCAGCCGATGAAAGGGACGGTGCCACGAGGAACGTCACCGGCACTGTCGTCGACGGTTCCGGGACTCCGGTAATCGGGGCAGGGGTGGTTCTTGAGGGCGCGAAGAACTCCGGGACCGTGACGGACATAGACGGAAAGTTCAGTCTTGAAGTTCCGGAAAAGGGCCGTCTCGTCATTTCATGCATCGGATTCGCGACCCTTTATGTGCCTCTTTCCGCTTCCCGGGGCAGCTACTCCATTGTCCTGCACGAGGATTCCATCCTTCTGGATGACGTGGTCGTGGTGGGCTATGGCGTCCAGAAGAAGGAAAGCGTCGTCGGGGCCATCTCGCAGGTCGGGGGAGAGACTCTCGTCAATTCGGGGCTCTCGAACATCACAAACGCCATGGCCGGCAAGCTGTCGGGAGTCACGACGCTCCAGTCTTCCGGACAGCCGGGGCAGGACGACGCCGAAATCATAATCCGCGGAGTCTCAAGCTTCAACAATTCCAGCCCGCTTGTCCTCGTTGACGGAATCGAGCGCGACTTCGCCTCCATAGACCCGAACGAGGTGGAGAACATCTCCGTCCTGAAGGACGCCTCCGCCACGGCCGTGTTCGGAGCGAAGGGCGCGAACGGAGTCATAATCGTCACCACGAAGAGCGGAAAGGAGGGACGGCCGAAGATGGACATAACCGTCTCGCAGGGCTTCGCCTCTCCGATAAACACTCCGGAGCATATAGACTCCTACACCACTATGTCCCTGCTCAACGTGGCGCGGATGAACGAACAGCAGTTCGAGGCGCTTTCCTCACAGGAGGTCCTTGAAGAGTACAGGAATCCGTCCTCCGCCCTGAACGCGCTCCGCTATCCTGATGTCGACTGGCTCAAGGAAATGACCAGGCCGTTCGCCTCCACGACCAACGCCAACTTCAACATAAGCGGCGGAACCAGGTTCGTCAAGTATTTCGCTTCTGTCGGCTACACGAACGAAGGCTCGATTTTTCGTAGCTTCAGAGACGACAAGGTGGACAGCGGCTACAAGTACAACAGGTTCAACTTCAGGACCAACGTCGATTTCAACGTCACGCGGAGCACCAAGGTATCCTTCAAGCTCGGAGGCAACGTCGGAATCAAGAACAAGCCCCAGCCTCAGGGAGGGGACGATGAGATGTGGCTGGCCGTCTTCGGTGCGAGCACCGCGAAATACCCTATGTACTACCCTTCTTGGGTGCTTAAGGAGGTGCCCGACACGGACTACCCGGACGCTTCCGAGGACCGTCTGCTGAGCGAGGCCGACCAGAGCACCTACAACCCTTACTACCAGATGATGAAGGGCAGCTTCATCCAGCTGACCGACACGAAACTCTTCTCGGACATCATCGTGAACCAGAAGCTCGACTTCATAACCCGGGGGCTGTCCGTCCAGGCCAAGGTCTCGCTGAGCTCCTACTACAAGTACACTACGCTCAATACCGAGTACAACAGGCCGAGCTATGTGCTGGACTTCAGCAAGATAGGCACGTCCGAGAATCCCTGGAGGCGGACTGGGGATGACGGCTATGCCTACACCGAGCCGCCGATGTACACCAACGCCGGAAACGAGCTTCAGGGCGGCTACTATATGGACCTCTACTATGACTTTTCGGTCAACTACGACCGCACCTTCGGGAACCACGGCGTCACCGGGCTCTTCCTCTTCAACAGGCAGGAACAGGCCAAGGGCACCTCGTTCCCCTACTACAACGAGGCTCTTGTGGCGCGTGCCACCTACGATTATGCGCACAAGTACCTTGTCGAGTTCAACATGGGCTACACCGGCTCCGAGCGATTCGCCCCGAGCAATCGTTTCGGATTCTTCCCGTCGGGGGCGGTCGGCTGGGTGATGTCGCAGGAAAAATTCATGGAGCCGCTGAAGCCGTGGCTGAGTAAGCTCAAGTTCCGCTTCTCCATGGGACTGGTCGGAAATGACTATGCGAACAACAGGTGGCTCTACATCAGCGAGTACTCTAAAGACAGCAGCGGGCACATCGTGGAGGATAAGTCCGCCAACCTCTCCGCGCAGTGGGAGCAGGCGTTCAAGAAGGATCTCGGCATAGAGATGGGCTTCTTTGGCAACGACCTCACCCTGAACATCGACCTGTTCGACGAATACAGGGACAAGATGCTGATTTCGGTCGACAACAACACCCCTATCTGGCTCGGGACATCTTCCAAGGAGCTCAACAAGGGCGCAATCAAGAAGCACGGCATTGAGGTTGAGGCAAATTACAGCCACAGGTTCGGAAGAGACTGGACCTTCAGCGTCGGGGGCAATTTCTCCTACAGCGACAACCGTGTCGTCTATGCGGATGACGCCCCGTTCTCCCTTGAGCACCAGCGTGCCGCGGGTGCGCCGATCGGAACCCCGACCGGCGGATTATATCTCGCGGACAGCGGTTTCCTGACTTCCGTGGATGACATCCACAGCAGTTTCCTTCCCGTCACCATGGACAAGGTCATCATCGGTGACTACAAGTTCATCGACTACACCGCCGACGGTGTCATCGACTCCGATGACAAGGGGCGTATCCGGGGCTCTGTCTATCCGCCGGTCTCGTTCGCCTTCAACACCGGGTTCTCATGGAAGGGGCTTGAACTTAGGATGCTCCTGCACGGCTATGCCGGCAAATGGGTGAACTACAATCAGATTTATGAGTATGAGTTCTTTAAGGGCAACTACAGCATCCACAAGTCTTCGCTTGACTACTGGTCGCCGGCGAACCCGTCCGGAAACCACGCCGCGCTCCACTACACGGCGTCACAGATTCCGAACCTCCAGTGGACAGGCTACGCCGAGACCATAGACGGAGGCGGATACGGGGCGAAGATTGAGGGCAAGTCATGGCGCAGGTCGGACTATGTCAGGCTGAAGGAAGTCACCCTGAGTTACACATGGAACGGGCGGAACTTCACAAGGAGGACAGGAATGCAGGCCATCAGGGCGTATGTCACCGGAAACAACCTCCTCACATTCACCGACCTGCTTGAGGGCGACCCGGAGAGCAAGAACCTCGTGTGGGGAAGTTATCCTTACATGAGGACTGTCAGGATAGGGCTTCAGCTCACTTTTTAAACTTAGAAAATGATGAGAAAGATTTTAGGAAAATTGCTCGTGTCCGCGGCTCTGGTCTCCATGGCCTCGGCGGTGACTTCCTGTCTGAACGCATATCTCGACAGGTCTCCGGATTCGGGACTCTCCGAGGAGAAGGTCTTCTCCAAATACCAGAACTTCAAGAGCTTCTTTTACGCGGCCTACTCCGGCACGGATTCCAAGCTGACCGCCTTCCACCCGCTCACGTTCGCGTTCAATAACCAGAAGTTCACTTTCGAAGGAATTACCGACATGTGCGACATGGCGCGTCTGACTCAGTCCCAGACGATAAAGATGGGCGGCGGACAGAACGCTATCGGGGTTGTCGGCTACAACAAGGGCGTTGCCGGCAAGGAAGCGGCGAAGGTCACATACGCGTGGAAGATAATCCGCATCTGCAACATGACCATCGAGAAGATAGATATGCTTCAGGACGCTACGGAGCAGCAGAAGGAAGACCTGCTCGGACAGGCCTATTTCGTGCGCGCCTATGTCAATTTCGAGATATTCCGGCTTTACGGAGCCGTTCCTTATGTTGACAAGGTTCTCGGGGCGGATGACGAATGGGATCTGCCGGCTCTCGGCGAGAAGGAATTCCTCTACAGGGTAGCCGATGACTTTCAGACGGCAGCGGGACACTTCGAGAAGGCCGGCCTGATGCGCCGCGACCCCGTTTCCGGAGCCGGACACCTCGCCGCGCCCGATCAGGACAAGCCGAACGGCGTGGCCGCGCTGGCGATGAGGGGACGCGCCCTTCTGTATGCCGCGAGCCCGCTGAACAATCCGGAAAATGACAAGACTATATGGGAAGAGGCCGCCGTAGCCAACATGGAGGCGATCACCGCTGCCCTGGACAATGGCTTCCGGCTGCTGTCTCTGGACGAATATTCAAGGAACTTCAACGGAACGACCTACTCCGACGAGCAGCTTTGGGGCTATTCCGCCGGAACGATGCAGTTCAGGAACAACAAGCTTCAGGCCTTTGTAGGCTATGTCTTTTCGAAGGATGCCTACAGCTCGGCCCAGTGCCCGACGCAGAATTTCGTGGACAAGTTCGAGACCCGCGATGGCTATGCCCTCAACACCGAGGAGCGCCGCCGTGTCGCGGAGGCAGCCGGCTCATACGCCGAGCAGAACCCGTTCGTGAACCGGGACCCGAGGTTCGACATCACCGTGGTCTATAACCAGAAGGACATCAGCGCGGGAGGATACGGAAAGGCTTCCCTCTATGTCAATGAGGACGGAAGCCTGCCTTCGGGTTCGCTCCTGCAGAAGAAGACCGGCTCTTCCGACGGAGTCACGGAAACCTACTACTATGAGTGCAAGCGAATCGGCGGCCCGTATCAGATGACTCAGACCATAACGCTCACCGACCCGATAATCCGTCTTGGCGAGCTTTACCTGAACTATGCGGAGGCGGCGTTCGAGGCGTACGGCGGCCCGGATGGAAAAGCACCGGGAGCGAGCCTCACTTCGGTCGGGGCCCTGAATGTCATACGGAAGAGGGCGGAGATGCCGGATGTCCGGACGGAGTATCTTGCGAGCGCGGAGACATACCGCGAAAGGATAAAGAACGAACGGACCATTGAGCTCTGTTTCGAGGGGTATCACTACTACTGTGACATTCGCAGGTGGAAGGACGCTCCGGAAATAGGCCGGAGCACGCTCTATGGAATGAGGGCGACGAAATTGAATCCGGGCTATGACGCGGCCAAATATCCTGCCGGATTCCGGTATGACCGTTTCGAGCTTGCGGCAAACAGGCAGATTTCCTGGAAGAATGACGGGATGTACTACATTCAGTTCCGTAACAGCGATTTGGTCAAGATGAAGAATTATACGCCAAAGATGGCGTGGTAACACAATGTTTGATACGATGAAACAGCATAAGATAAAAGTCGCGGCTGTCCGCCTTGCCGTGTTTCTTCTCGGTGTCGCGGCCATCTTCCTAAGCGGAGGTCTTCAGGCTCTTGCGCAGTCGGGGAAGGGTTCCGGCAAGAATGTCAATGTGTCGGTGCGGATAGTTGATGAAGATGGCAACGCGGTGCCGTTCGCGGAGGTTTCCGTGGGCGAGGGTACCTTGCGCGAGAGCGCTGATGCCGATGGACGTGTCAGGTTCACCGCCGATGCGAGGGATCGTGTGACCGTGTCCTGCGAGGGATATTCTTCGGTCGAGGCTCTCGTCGAGGCCCTTGCGGATTCCGACACCGTGACACTGCTTGGAAAGGAACTTTATGAGGATGTCATTCCTCTTCCGTACATGGAACTTGCGCGGCGGCATTCCCTCGGAAACACCGTCGTCATCAAGGGCGAGGATCTTCAGAAATGGTCTTCCACCGACATCAGGAACGCCCTGACGGCAATCGCACCGGGAGTGGAGGTGACGGAGAACTCCGGAAGTCCGGGCGTCACCCCGCTTGAGAATGCGGGAAGATACGGGGCTTCGTGGAGAGTTACCCCGACAGTGAGGGGACGCAGGATGATATATATGGTCGATGACGTGCCCGTGTCCATAAGTGAGACCCCGCTTGACCCGCAGCAGATTGAGTCAATCACAATCGTGCGCGATGTGATGGAAAAGACGCTCTACGGCGCTTCGGGGGCCGACGGCATCGTCTATATCAGGACGAAGAGGGGAAAGCCCAACAGCCGTTATCTCAGCGTTTATGGGGAGGGCGGCGTGAACATCGTTGACCGGATGCCGGAATTTGTCGGCGGCGAGGATTATGCCCGCCTCAACAACACGGCTCGTACCAACAGCGGCATGGACCCTCTCTACACTCAGTACGACATTGAGGAATATGGGAAGAAGAATCCTCTCGACCTGTTCCACCCTAACGTGGACTTCAGGAACATGATGCTGAAGAATGTCATGTCCTACCGTAAGGCCGGAATATACTCCGGAGGTGGGAACGACTATGTCAGCTACTATGCCAGCCTCGGCTACGCCGGTGAAGACGACATCTATAAGATTGGCCCGACGGCGGACTATAACCGCGTGAACATCAGCGCGAACCTCGATGTGAAGGTTCACAAGTATATCACCGCGAAATTCGGCATAATCTCCACGATGGGAATCAGACGCTCTCCGAACTATGGATATAATTCCAACTATTCCAGCGAGGACGAGTCGTCCAACACTACTCTCGGAGTTACGGAGCTCCCGGATGTGCTCGGCGACATAAACAGCATCCCGGCGATAGCCTTCCCGATTTATGCGGACAATTCCCCGGAGCTTGAGTTCCCATGGTATGCCGTATCTTCCATTTATAGGCAGAACCCGGTGGCGAACATCCTTGAGAACGGCTCCTACACGGAGACCGTCAGGAAGGGACTCATGAACGTGGGGCTCAACATTGACCTGTCGTTCATCACAAAGGGTCTCAAGTCGGTGACTTACGGGGCCTACGACGCGACCAATCTCGTCCGTATAGGAACGGCCGAGGACTACGCGGCCTACATTCTGACTCCCGACGTCGAGGACGGGGAGAAAATTATGAGGCCGGTCAAGAGCGGTAGCCACAGTGTCAAGGAAATGCCGGACAAGACAAGGCTCTTGGACTATTTCTCCAATAGGCTTTACCTCGTGCAGAAATTCTCTTATGACCGCAAGTTCGGGAAGCATTCCGTTAACGCCGGACTGAACTACATGATAACCAAGCGTTCACAGAAGTTCATCACCGAGCACCGCCGCGAGATGAATTTCGGCTTCAGCGCCGGCTATGTCTATGACGACCGCTTCATTGTGCAGACTGCCATGAACGAGCACGGCACCTATTCCCTGCGGAACAACAGGTGGGCCTTCTCCCCATCTGCTGGAATAGGCTGGGTGATGTCCAATGAAAAGTGGATGCGGGGAGCCACCGGAGTCGATTTCCTGAAACTCAGGGTTCAGGGCGGTCTGCTGCACTGCGACAGTGCGACTTCCGCCAACCGTGATGTGGAGAACTATGCCTGGAACGCTTCCGGTCAGAAGTTCGGCCCGCATCCCAACAACCAGTGGTTCGGAAGCACGTCGAGCGAGAGCGTCAACCGCACTTACATCTCGATGCTTGGCAACCCGAACCTCCGCCTTGAGAGGAGGTTCGAAATGACGGCGGGAGTTGACGCCCTGTTTCTCGACAGGCGGCTTTCGGCCTCGCTGAACTACTGGAGGACACTTTCGGACGGCGCTCCTTCTCAGGTGACCAACGTCATCCCCCTGTATGCCGGAGTCTCGTCAGGGGCGTTCTGGATGAACTACAACAAGACGAGCTTTCAGGGATATGAGATAGCCCTCGGATGGAAGGACTCCGTGGGCAAGTCATTTTCTTATTCCATTGACGGCTGGGCATCCGGGCAGTTCTCAAGGATTCTGCGCATTGACGAGCTGAACTACAGCGAGGCCTACCGTTCCAAGGTCGGCTATCCTTCCACCGCGATATGGGGCTACCGCTGCCTTGGACAGTTCGCTACGGACGCGGAGACGCTGGAGGTTCCGCAGCTTTTCGACGAGAGCCTCCGTGCCGGCGACCTGAAATACCAGGACATGAACGGCGACGGTCGCATTGACGCCAATGACATCTGCGCCATAGGGGACAGCAATCCGAAGCTTGTCTATGGAATCAGCGTCAGGCTGAAATATAGGGACTTCGACCTCTTTCTTTCCGGCACGGGCCGAGCCTTCTGCGACCTTGCCCTGACGAACGGGTATTTCTGGAACGGATGGGGCGACGGCAATTATTCAAAATATACTCTTGAGCACGCCGGCGATGCCTCTCATCCGCGCCTTACCTACAATAAGGTGAACAACAACTACCAGCTTTCGGACTGGTGGCTCACCGACGGGAGTTTCTTCAAGCTTCAGGCGGCGGAGTTCGGCTACGAGCTTCCGGTGAAGCGGCTGAACATCACGCGGGGAATCCGCGGACTGAGGATTTATCTGCGCGGGAACAACCTTCTTACCCTTTCCGGAGTGAAGGACGTCGATCCGGAGGCGCTCAGTTCCGGTCTCACCGACTATCCTCTGATGAGGACCGTCGTGGGAGGAATAAACATCACGTTCTAAAAAAAGCGACAAGATGAAACAACAAATCCATATAATAATCGCCGGCGCCGCCGCTCTGGCACTGACGGCTTCCTGCGGCTTCCTTGACCCCTACCCGAGCGCAATCCGTTCGGAGGACTATGTTCTTGAGAACGCCGTGACCATGCAGGGGCTTGTCGATCAGTGCTATGAATATATGCCGAAGAGCTATGACAACAACGAGGGAGCCTATCTCGACTGCCTTACGGACAATGCCGTCATGACCTCGCGGACCGATGTTATAAGCCGCATGGCCATAGGAATTGCAAGCCCCGCCAGCGACCCTTTCCAGACCTACTGGGATAGGGACTACAAGGGCATCTACAACGTGAACCTGTTTCTGAAGGACGACAATGGCCGCAAAATCCGCTATATGCTCAACGAGCATTATGACGAGCTGCTCAGGAACAGGCTCTGGGGCGAGGCGCACGCGCTCCGGGCATGGTTCTACTATGACCTGCTGATGAAGTTCGGCGGGCGCGGCACTGACGGTAAGCTGCTGGGCGTTCCCCTGATTCTGGAGCCGGTCAATCTTCAGGAAATGACTCCTGAGGAACTTGCGGGCATGGAAATCAGCAGGGCGTCATACGACGAGTGCGTGGAGCAGATTCTGAAGGACTGCGACGAGGCAATCAGCTATCTCCCCAAGGCTCACAGGGATTTTCTCGTGACGAACGCCGATGACCTCCGGATTCTCGGCTCAAGGTGCTACGGCAGGCTCGACGGAATGACCATGACGGCTCTGAAGTCCCTTCTCTACCTGACATGGGCGAGTCCGCGCTTCAACCCGGGCAACGACCTGTCGCGCTGGGAGAAGGCTGCGGAATATGCCAAGGAAGCGATTGATTTCAAGAAGGATGTCGATGGTGGCGTGAGCGGGGGTTTCAGTGTCTCTCGTGCAGTTGACTGGTTCGATCCCAATGATCCGTCCATCATCTACGCCTCAAGATACATCAGTTCCAGCGAGGCGATGGAGAAGATGTTCTATCCGGCGGGATTTCAGGGCAAAGGGACCATGGGCGCGACTCAGGACCTGGTCGATGCCTTCGGAATGGCGGACGGCTACCCGCTCGGGCAGTCTCCGACGTATGAGTACGACCCGAAGAATCCCTACGCGAACCGTGATCCCCGGTTCTACAGCACAATTTTCTACAACGGACGGACGATAGAGACTGGAGCGGTCAGCCCGAAGAAGAAATACACTTTTGAGAATTGGTCGAACGGGGGCAAGGATGCGGCGCAGGCAAGCTCCGGGAACTCGCTCACCAATTATCACATCAAGAAGTTTGTCTATAGCGGGCTCAACTGGACGGAAAGTTCCGTGAACAGGATGCCGCGCAGCAAATATTTCATACGCTGGGCTCATGTCGTCCTCGCGTTCGCCGAGGCTGCCAACAGGGCGGTCGGCCCGACCGGGAAGATTGACGGGCTTTCGGCGAAGGAGGCCATTTCCTGGCTCAGGAGCCGGCCGACCTGCGATGGGGCGGAAGGCATAGTTTCCGACCCCTACCTTGAAGAGATTTCCCTCGCGGGCACTGAGGCCTTCGACAGGTTCCTCCGTAATGAACGGCGGATTGAGACCTGCTTCGAGGGAATGCGTTTCTTCGATCTGAGGCGCTGGTCCACCACGCTCGGCTCCCTGAACGTGGATGTCCACGGGGCGGAGATTCTCAGAATAGGGGAGGGCGATTACGAATATGACCTGAATCACGTCGTGGAGACGCGCTCCTTCCGTTCCGCATATCTTCCGATTCCATATAAGGAAATGCTGAATGTCAGCGGCCTGGTTCAGAACGAGGGCTGGGAAAGCTGGCAATAACATCTGAATGACAACATACAATGAAAAAGAGAACTTTACTGATTATCGGAGCGTCGCTGCTGTCGCTGACCTCCTGCTATGAGGATTACATATCGGACTCCAAGTCTCAGGGAGTGGGCTTCGCGAACAGGACTGACGTCAGGTCCGTCGTGGTGGGTGAGGGACTGGAGTTTTCCACGGCCGTAGCCCTCGCCGGCGTAATCTCCAACGGCGCGGACAGGACCATAGACTATTCCGTTGATGCGTCTTTAGCGAACGGGGAGACGCTGGCCGCGATGAAGATAAATTCGCTCACCTATATATCCTCTCTTGCAAAGCCGCTTACGGAACTCACCGCCCTTCCGTCGGAGGAATACACGCTTGTGAATGAGGGCGGACGGGAAGGCTGCACGGTCATCCGGAAAGGAACTCACTCCGGGAAAATTACCGTAAGGATTGACTCTGCCGCCTACTTCGCCGGTTCCGCAAGCCTGTCGCCACGCTTTGTCATCCCTCTGAAAATCACGGACGGCAACGGCCTCGGGGTGATTGAGGGGTATGAGACCACGGTCATAGGCGTGCGCTATGAGAATATGCTGTTCGGAAACTGGTGGCACGGCGGCAAGGCCGTTGTCAAGGACTGGACCGGCAAAGTGGTGGAGGAAATATCCTACAAGACAGAAATCCCGCAGTCAAACAACAAGGTCTGGACTCTGACGACGGTGGAGCCGCATTCTCTGACCGCAAATGCCGTTGCCGACGCACTCAACACCACCGCCGCGCAGATGAAGCTGACGCTGGAGGAGAACGGCGCGGTGACGATCTCTTCAGTGCCGGGTGCGGATTATGTCGTTGAACCGGACGGAGAGAGCAGCTACAACAAAGCCCGCCTTCTGCAGGACAGGAAGATTTATCTGAAATACAAGTTCGCTAAAGACGGGAACATCTGGCACGCCACGGACACGCTGACTTTCCGCAACAGGATACGCGACGGGGTGAACGAGTGGCAGGATGAGAATCAGGAGAAATACAACTAAAACAGAATTGAATTGATATGAAACTCAATATTATGACTGCTGTCGCCGCGACGGCGCTGCTCCTGTGGCAGTGCGGCCCTCAGGCGGAGCCCCTTCATCATACGGAGCCGCAGGTCAGATTCCAGACCGAGGCCGAGTCTCTGACCGCTTCGGTCGGCGAGCCGATTTCTCTGAAGGCCGAGCCTGTGAGCGGCGACAGGCTCACGATAGGGTGGTATGTTGACGGCGTGCTCGAATCCTCGTCCGATGAGTTAACGTTCACCTTCACGGAGCCGGGCGAGCATGAGGTGACATACAGGGCGTCAAACGGAGCCGGGGCGGTGGAAAAGAAATATGCCGTCACGGTGAGCGACATCCTCGAAATGCATCTTTCCGTCGGCGATTCCTCGGAAGTGACCAGAGTGGAGGAGAGCACGATGAAATTCTACGCCATAGTTGACAGGGGCTCGGATGTGGAGCATTCATGGTCGGTTGATGGCGTCAAGGCGTGCGACAAGGCTTTTTTCGGAACATATTTCATCAAGGGCACAGCTGACCGCACGGTTCTGTACGAAGGCCGCAACTCAGCAGGCTCGTTCAGCAAGTCTTTCGTGGTCAAGGTCTCCGAGCGTCCGCTTGCCATACGGTTTTCCATCACCTCACCGACTCTCGCCTACACCAAGGGTGATGTCCTGAAGATTTCCGCCGAAATAATCTATGGAGGGACCGGCGCGGTCCACAAATGGATCCTCGGCTCGAAGGAGGTGTCCGACAAGGCTGAACTCTCGTATGTCCTGACTGAGCCGGGAACATTCGATCTCAGGTACGAGTGCGTCAACGGCAAGGGCGAGAAAGTTGAGCAGTCTTGGACTGTCAATGTATCCGACCGTCCGGAGGTTGTGTTCGCTGACTTTGAGGGCGGCCTGAAGGTTATGTTCAAGGAGGGCGGCGGAGGCTCCGTGCTTTCCATTGTGGATAATCCTAACCCATCGGACCTCAACCCGAGCTCAAAGGTTCTCAAGGCCGAGGCCCCGCTGTCGAAGAGCACGTCCGGATATTTCACGATTCTGCGTGCCGAGATAGAAAAGATGGGCATCAACCTGTCCGAATACAAGGGCATCAGGGTCAAGTTCCTGTGGCTGGGAAGGACTCAACTATGGCCGAGGATGGACATAGGGACGAAGAACCTGCCTAAGGGCGAGATTCTCTTCAACGGCGACTGGGAGACGCTGGAGTACGACATAGACTTCAGCACCCTCAAGAAGGATCCGCAGCCGCGCCCGTTCCTCACAAAGGACGGCAAGAACATCAACACCACCGTGATGGGCACCCGTGTGATGTATTTCGACGATTTCACACTCTATAAGAAGTAAACGACTTATTATAACCCGTAAATATTTGATATGAAGAATCATAATCCCTTCATCGGCGCAGTCTCGGCTGCCGCGCTTGTGGCCTCAGTCTCCGCACTGCTCGTCTCGTCGGAGCCGGCCCGCGCATCGGAGCCCTCTGTGGGCGTCGCACCCCAGATAGTAAATGTTCAGTCACGTTCCACATATTCTCTGGACGGGCTCTGGAAGACGATAGTTGACCCTTACGAAAATGGCTATTACGACTATCGCAGAATGCCGTTGAAAGACGAGAGTTCCTATTTCGCCGACAAGGACTTCAACGCGGACAGGACGAAACTGTACGAGTACAATTTCAACACAGACCGCACCCTGCTCGTTCCCGGGGACTGGAATACCCAGCGCGACGAACTCTACTATTACGAGGGAACTGTCTGGTACAGAAACCGTTTCCGGTATTCTCCGAAAGAGGGCAGGAGAACGTTTCTCTATTTCGGCGCGGCCAACTACGAGGCAATCGTGGGACTGAACGGCAAGAAACTCGGCCGTCATGTCGGAGGCTTCACCCCGTTCAATTTCGAGGTCACGGGCAAACTGCTTGACGGGGAGAACTCTCTTGTGGTCAAGGTGGATAACAAGAGGTTGCCCGAGGGCGTGCCTACCATCAATTCCGACTGGTGGAACTATGGTGGGCTGACGCGCAGCGTGATGATTGTCGAGACTCCGATGACATTCATCCGTGACTATAGCCTCGGCCTGTCCGGCGGCTCCTTCAAAGAAGCCTCCGGCTGGGTTCAGCTGGACGGGGAGAAGGTCGAGCAGGATGTCGTGATAGAGATTCCGGAACTCAAGGTGAGCAGGAAGGTTCGCACCGACTCGAACGGCTATGCCTCCTTCTCCTTCAAGTTCGCGCCGGAGCTGTGGTCTCCGGAAAATCCCAAGCTGTATGACGTCACCTTCAGGGCGGAGACCGACTCTGTCAGGGACAGAATCGGGTTCAGAACCATATCCACACGCGGCACAGACATACTTCTGAACGGCAAGAAGGTCTTCTGCCGGGGCGTGTCCATACACGAGGAGGCTCCGTACGGAAAGAGCGGCAGGGCATATTCGGAAGAGCAGGCCCGCATACTTCTGGGCTGGGCAAAGGAGATGGGCTGCAACTTCGTGCGGCTTGCCCATTATCCGCACAACGAGGCCATGGTCCGCGCTGCCGAGGAGATGGGGCTTATGGTGTGGTCGGAGATTCCGGTCTATTGGACAATCCAGTGGGAGAATCCTGAGACATACGCCAATGCCGAGGCACAGCTTGTCGATATGATTACCCGCGACAAGAACCGCGCCTGTGTGGTGATATGGTCCGTAGCCAACGAGACTCCTCACGGGGATGCGCGCCTGAAGTTCCTCGGTTCTCTGATTGCAAAGGCACGCGAGATGGATTCGACGAGGCTTGTGAGCGCCGCCATGGAGAAATCATACTTGGCGAAAGACCTGCTGACAGTCAAGGACGACCTTGCCTCTCTGGTGGACCTGATAAGTTTCAATCAGTATGTCGGTTGGTATGACGGCACGTCGGAGAAATGTGACCGCGTGAACTGGACGTTTGACATAAAGAAGCCGGTGTTCATCTCCGAGTTCGGAGGCGGCGCGGTATATGGCCGTCACGGTGATGTGCACGAGCGGTTTACTGAAGAGTATATGGAGGATATGTACCGCCGCAGCGTGAATATGCTGGACCGCATGCCGGGTCTTGCCGGCACCACGCCTTGGGTTCTCAAGGACTTCCGCTCCCCGCGCCGGCAAATGGTCGATATTCAGGACGACTTCAACCGCAAGGGGCTCGTGTCCGACCAGGGCGGGAAGAAGAAGGCGTTCTATGTTATGCAGGAGTGGTATGGCCACAAAGCCGCGGAATAATGTCGTCCGGCCTCCCGGCTCATCGTTTTTCAGGCAGATGGATGTAATGGGTTTCTGCAATTTTTGAAAATATCTCCGTGTACGTGCACGGAGATATTGTTTTATTTATTACTTTTGCAGGTCGTAGTGTCTCGTGTTATTGACGGACATACCCGCCGTTTCGGCAAATTGTTGATTCTATATAAATTATAATGATATGGCAAAATACAATAAGATTCAGGTAATCTCGGCCGCGGTTTCGACAGGGCTGGTGCCTGTGTTCTACAATCCGTGCGCGGAGACTTCAAAGAAGGTTCTCAAGGCGTGCTATGACGGAGGCATCCGCGTGTTCGAGTTCACGAACAGGGGCGACTTCGCCCACGAGGTGTTCTCTGAACTGGTGAAATACGCAAATGCGGAGCTTCCGGGAATGATTCTCGGAGCCGGTTCCGTTATTGACGCCCCGACGGCGGCGCTCTACATTCAGGAAGGCGCAAACTTTATCGTGGGACCGCTCTTCAACCCGGCAGTCGCACCGGTCTGCAACCGCCGCTGCGTCCCTTACATCCCCGGATGCGGTTCGGCGACCGAAATCGGAATGGCTCAGGAGGCGGGCTGCGACATCTGCAAGGCCTTCCCCGGTGATGTTCTCGGCCCTGCTTTCGTGAAGGGCGTGAAGGCTCCTATGCCGTGGACTCAGATTCTCGTGACAGGCGGCGTGAAGCCCGAGGCGGAGAACCTCAAGGCGTGGTTCAAGGCCGGAGCGTCCTGCGTGGGCATGGGCAGCAACCTCTTCCCTAAGGATGTCATCAAGGCAGGCGACTGGGCCGCCGTGACCGAGCTTTGCCGCGACTCTCTGAAAATCATCGCTGACGTTCGTCAGTAGTAATCGTGGCACGGGACAAGAAGCGCCATGTGCCACGTCTTTTTTACAAACATAGAGACATGAAAAAGATGACGCAGGTCGTTTTTTAAGGTTTCATAACACAGAACATAATGGCCAACAAGGACAAAATGACCAACTTCCGGTGGATAATCTGCGCGATGCTCTTTCTCGCGACCACCGTCAACTACCTCGACCGTCAGGTGCTCTCCCTCACATGGGACGAGTTCATAAAGCCGGAGTTCCATTGGGATGAATCCCACTACGGGACGATAACGTCCATATTTTCAATTGTATATGCCCTGTGTATGCTCTTCGCCGGACGATTCATCGACTGGATGGGCACGAAGAAGGGCTACCTCTGGGCAATAGGCGTGTGGTCCGCCGGCGCGTGCCTCCATGCCCTCTGCGGCGTGGTCACGGAGAGCGTCGTGGGGCTGCACAGCGCGGCGGAACTCGTGCAGGCTACGGGAGACGCGGCGGTGCTGATTTCGACCGTGAGCATGTACTGCTTCCTTGTGGCCCGCAGCGTGCTCGCGCTCGGTGAGGCCGGCAATTTCCCTGCGGCAATCAAGACCACGGCGGAGTATTTCCCTAAGAAGGACAGGGCGTTCGCTACTTCAATCTTCAATGCCGGCGCGTCCATCGGCGCCCTCATAGCCCCGCTGACGATTCCTCTGCTCGCGAAGGCCTGCGGCTGGGAGATGGCCTTCATCATCATCGGAGTCCTGGGCTTCATCTGGATGGGGATATGGGTCTTCGTCTATGAAAAGCCGGAGAAGTCGAAGTTCGTGAATGCCGCCGAGCTTGGGTACATCGAGCAGGACAAGTTCATTGAAACAGAACCTGTGGCTGTGGTCGATACCGTCGTGGAGGCGACCTCGGGAGACGTCGTCACCGAGAAAATCGAATCCGTCGTGGAAATGGAAAAGCCGGTGCAGCAGGATTCCGCGAAGAAAATCTCCATCTGGCAGGCGCTGAAGTACCGTCAGACCTGGGCGGTCATCTCCGGACGCTTCATGGCCGACGGCGTGTGGTGGTTCTTCCTCTTCTGGACCCCGTCCTACCTCAACACTCAGTTCGGCATCAAGACCACCGAACCTCTCGGCATGGCTCTGATTTTCACCCTTTACGCCATCACGATGCTCTCCATCGTCGGCGGCAAGCTCCCGACCATCTTCATTAACAAGGCGATGAGCAGGGGCGGTCAGTTCGACCCTTACGCGGCGCGCATGAAGGCCATGCTGATTTTCGCGATATTCCCGATATGCGTCCTCCTCGCGCAGCCCCTCGGCACCATATCCCCGTGGTTCCCGACAATCCTCATCGGCATCGGCTGCGCCGCGCACCAGTCCTGGTCCGCGAATGTCTATACGACTGTCAGCGACATGTTTCCTAAATCCGCAGTCGCCACAGTCACCGGCATCGGCGGCATGGCGGGCGGCATAAGTTCCATGATTATGCAGAAGTCCGCCGGCGAACTCTTCGTCTGGTCGGACAAGGTCGGCCTCCAGTTCCTCGGCTTCGAGGGCAAGAGCGCCGGCTACTTCATAGTCTTTTGCGTCTGCGCCTTCGCCTACCTCATCGGCTGGTTCCTCATGAAGGCCTTCGTCCCTCGCTACAAGGTCGTTGAGGTCGAGTAGCCCGTCGAAATATTCTGTCGACAGAACAAAAATGCCGTAATTCTGTTCTGAGTACAGAATAACCCCGCTAATAGAACCGGCAGTTGTAGCGGGAGAGGAGGTCGATGGAGCTGAAGTTGTCGGGGTGGTCGGGGCGTTTGCCGAGGACGAGGAAATCGGTGAGGACGGTGACGGCCTCCTGGGCGTCGCGGTCGGAGTGCTGGGCGATGAGATACTTCACATAGCCGTCCTTCAGGGCGGTCATGTTCCTTTCGAGAATGTCGTAGCCGATGACGTTCCATCCCTTGAGACCCCGTTCGCGCAGATAGTCGGCGACGAGGTAGATGCGGGAGTTGAGGGTCACGACGTTCGGGCATCCGGTGACTTCGGCGAACGCGTCGTCCATCGCCTTGTGGGCCTCGTCGGGATTGTTCGGGTTTATGACGACGTTCCGAACCTCCGTCTCCGGGAAGTGCGCGGTGAGATAGTCCATGAATCCCCGGCGGCGTTCCTGAGACGGGTCGGAGAGTCCCTTGACGTCACGCTCGATTCTCACGAGGTGGACGGCGCCCCGGCTCTCTTCCGCTGAGCCCGACATGAGCATGTCCGCACAGAACGCCCCGCTGTCATAAATCGGCTGTCCGAAATAGGCGAGGTGCCCATAGACCCCGCTCACGCTCGTGTTCAATATGACATAAGGTATGTCGGCGGCCTCCATCTCCACGGCCACGGTGCGCGTGGCGTCGAGGAACATCGGGGCTATTATCGCTCCGGAATATCCCTCCTCCATGACCCTGCGGCACTCGGCGATGAACGAATCGACGTCGTACTGGTCATACAGGCACTCCACGGCATTCACGGAAAAGCGTCCGGCATATTCCCTCGCCTTCTCGACGCCTATGTGCGCGAGTTCCCAGAATTCCCCCTCCTTATATTTCGGAAGCAGGACGGCAATCCTGTGCGACTTGTTCTTCGCCAGCATCGACGCATAGACATTCGGCTGGTAACCGAGTTCCTCAATGACCCTTAGCACCTTCTCCCTCGTCTTTTTCGACACCTCGCCCCTCTCGTGCAGCACTCGATCGACAGTCCCGTTCGTGACTCCCGCAGCCTTCGCCACGTCGCTGATTGTAACTATGGAGTTTTTCATATTTCTATATTTTCTGCATTTTCTTGTAAGTTCCGCAAGAACTTATGCAAATGTAACAAATTATCGCGGTGTTTCGGCAATTCTTGGAAAAGTGTATGAAATATGCCGAAAATACCTCGGAAAATGCATGAAATGTTTCCGTGTTCGTGCACGGAAAATCGAAAAACATTGTTAAATTTGCGGACGATATTTCCCTTGCAGGTGATATTTTGCCGGATTGGAGAATGTTTTACCATATAATATAAACAGGATACATTATGATTCGAATGACCGAAAGCTGGAGATGGTACGGGCCGAACGACCCCGTGAGTCTGAGTTATATCAAGCAGGCCGGGGTGACCGACATTGTCCACGCCCTGCATCACATCCCTAACGGAGAAGTCTGGACCGTCGGGGAAATCAGAAAGAGACAGGAACTCATCGCCGGGGCGGGGCTGAAATGGAGCGTCGTCGAGAGCGTGCCCGTGCATGAGCACATCAAGACACGCGAGGGGGAATATCTTAAATATATAGAGAATTACAAGCAGAGCATACGCAACCTCGCGGAGTGCGGAATCCATGTGATTACCTACAATTTCATGCCGGTAATCGACTGGACGAGGACCGACCTCAGTTTCCCTATGCCCGACGGCTCTCGTGCGCTGAGGTTCGAGAAGGCTGCGTTCATGGCGTTCGACCTTTTCATTCTCGGGCGCAAGGCCGCGTTCGACGAGTGGTCGCCGGAGGAGATTGCGGTGGCAAAGGCCCGTTACGAGAAGATGGACGAGGCTGAGATTCAGCTGATTACGAGAAATATGATTGCCGGGCTGCCGGGAAGCGAGGAGAGTTTCACGCTGGAGCAGTTCCGTCAGGCGCTTTCCCGCTACGACGGGGTGACTGAGGAGCAGCTGCGCGAGAACCTCATATTCTTCCTGCAGCAGGTCTGCCCGGTCGCTGACGAGTGCGGTTCCGTGATGGTGATTCATCCGGACGACCCGCCTTATTCTTTGCTCGGGCTGCCGCGCATTCTTTCCACGGCCGAGGACTTCAGGAAACTGATTGCGGCCGTGCCGAATCAGTCGAACGGACTCTGCCTCTGCACCGGCTCGTTCGGGGTACGGGCGGACAACGACTGCGTGGCGATGATGCGCGAGTTCGGCGACAGGGTCGGTTTCGTGCACCTGCGCACGACCAAGCGCGACGCCGAGGGCAACTTCTACGAGGCGAACCTGCTCGAGGGGGATGTTGATATGTACGGGATGATGAAGGCGCTGCTTGAGGTCGAGCAGAGGCGCGGGGTGAGCCTGCCGGTGCGTCCGGACCACGGTCATCAGATGTGCGACGACCTCGGCCGCAGGTCAAATCCCGGATATTCCTGCTACGGGCGTATGCGCAGCCTGGCTGAACTTCGTGGGCTACAGGAGGGCATCATCCGAAGTTAAAGGCTGAGGCGGCTTGCTGCGTTACGCTTCGTCGTCAAAATCCTCACAACCATCAGGTTGCTGCGGTTTTAACTCCTCGCAAGCCTTGCAATCCATCCTTAATGTAGAAAAATTGAGCAATGCAGAAAAATTGAGCAATGCAGAAAAATTGAGCAATGCAGAAAAATTGAGCAATGCAGAAAAATGAGGATGCAGAAAAATGAGGATGCAGAAAAATGAGGATGCAGAAAAATAAAAATTGAATGATATGACACAGAATCTTTTTGACATCAGGTGCAAGGTCGTGGTGATGACCGGGGCCTGCGGCGTGCTCGGAAGCACAATCGTTAAATATTTCGCGGCCCAGGGCTGCAAGGTGGTGCTGCTTGACCTCGAGAGAGCGGCGGCAATTGGGGAGAACCTCGTCGAGGAAATCCGCAAGGACGGCGGCGAGGCCGTGTTCTTCCCGACAAACGTGCTCGACAAGGCGACGCTTGAGCACAACTATGAGCAGATAGTCGAGAAATACGGAAGGATTGACGTCCTTCTGAATGCCGCGGGAGGCAACATGGCCTCTGCGACAGTGCCGCCCGACAAGACCATCTTCGACCTTGACGTGGACGCCGTGAAGAAAGTCACCGAACTGAACCTCTTCGGAACAATAATCCCGACGATGGTCTTCGCAAAGTCGATGGCCGAGGCCGGCAAGGGCTCAATCATAAACTTCGCCTCCGAGTCGGCTCTCCGCCCGCTCACCCGCGTCGCCGGCTACGGCGTTGCAAAGGCTGCGGTTGCGAACTGGACTAAATACCTCTGCGCCGAACTGGCGATGAAATTCGGCGAGGGACTGCGTGTCAACGCGATTGCTCCGGGCTTCCTGCTCACCAATCAGAACCGCGCTCTCCTCACCAACGAGGACGGCTCCCTCACCCAGCGTTCGCACACCATTCTCGCTCATACGCCTATAGGACGATTCCTTGAGCCGGACGAGCTTGTGGGCACGCTCCACTACCTCGCTTCCGACGCATCAAAGGCGGTTACGGGAACCGTATGCGTCGTCGACGGCGGATTTGACGCATTCTCGATTTAAGGTTTCTTATACACATACATTTATGACATTGAAATCACTTGTGGCACAGTCAGTTGCCGCCATGGCCCTTTGGGTCTCCGTTTCTGTGGAAGCCGGCGCCGTTTCCATAATCCCGGAACCTCAGAAAATCACTCAGACGCAGTCCTTGCTGCCGATTTCCGCAGACGAAATCAAAATTCACGCTTCTTCCGACGAACTCAAACGGCTCGCCCTCATCTGGGCGGAGTCCATAGAGAAGCCTTACGAGCCCGGAGACTACTGGACCGAGGCGGACTTTCACCGCATCGTTTCCGATGTAGTCCTTCCGAAGGCCATTCTCGAAAAATCCGCGAAGAAGGCGGACGTGAAGCTCTCTGCTGACAAGTCGCTTGCCGAGGAACAGTACAGGCTGACCATTGACCCGAAGAACAGAATCTCCATCGTCGGAGGCTCCGCAAAGGGCGTATGGTGGGGACTCCAGACCCTTTCCCAGATTCTCATAGAGAGCGCTCCCGATGCCGAAGACGGGCAGCTGAAACTCGCCGGACTCGAGATCGAGGACTGGCCGGAGTTCGCCTACCGGGGCGCGATGCTGGACTGCTGCCGTCATTTCTTTCCCGTAGAGGATGTCAAGAAGTTCATTGACATGATGGCATATCACAAGCTCAACACTTTCCACTGGCATCTCACGGACGATCAGGGGTGGAGGATTGAGATTAAGAAATATCCCCTTCTCGCCGAAATCGGCGGCTCTCGCGAAGACACGCTTATCAGCCATCTGCGGGACAAGGATAAAAAGTATGACGGACATCCCTACAAGGGCTTCTACACTCAGGAGCAGGCCCGTGAGATTGTCGCCTACGCCGCCGCAAGGCAGATTACGGTGATTCCGGAAATCGAGATGCCGGGCCACGCGGAGGCTGCCCTCGCCGCCTACCCCTATCTCGGCTGCACGCAGAAGGACTATCAGCCTCTCATATACTGGGGCATCAACAACGAGGTGTTCTGTATGGGACGCGAGACGACATTCACTTTCCTTGAGGACGTGCTTGACGAAATATGCGAAATCTTCCCCGACGGGTACATCCATGTCGGAGGCGACGAGTGCCCTCGTGACCGCTGGAAGGAATGCCCGGACTGTCAGAGGCGCATGGCGGAGGAGGGCTTCTCCGAAGCGGGACAGCTTCAGGGCTATATGCTCCACCGCATAGAAAAACATCTCAATGCCAAGGGACGTCATGTCATCGGCTGGGACGAAATTCTTGAGTCAGGGGTGACCCCGTCGGCCACCGTGATGTCATGGAGAGGAACTGCCGGCGGCGTTAAGGCTGCCAAGATGGGAAATAAGGTCGTCATGGTTCCGAGCAAGTACTTCTACCTCGACTACTACCAGACCGCCGACCCGGCCGCAAACCGCGAACCGCTCGGCATCGGAGGCTATGTCTCTCTCGAAAAATGCTGGAGCTTCGACCCGTACGACCAGCTGAACGAGAATGAGAAGAAGTGCATCTACGGCGTTCAGGCCAACACCTGGACCGAATATATGAGGGGAATCGAGCGCGTCCAGTTTATGGATCTTCCGCGTTTCTGCGGTCTTGCCGCCGTCAGCTGGAACAAGGATGCACAGACCTATCCGGAGTTCCTTGCCAAGGTGAAGTCCTCGATGGTCCCGCTCTATCAGTACTACGGGCTCATCTACGCCCCTTACGCTTTTGGGGAGTGATGTGCCTCAACTCGTGAAACACATTGCCGGTCAGCGTCTTTTCATTGGCGCTGACCGTTTTCTTTGTATTCAGCTGATGTCTTTGAGAAATCCTTGTTCGGGCTGAGCGGCGGGCTGCATCATCATCTAGAACCGGAGGCCGACGGAGAGGAGGCAGCCGGAACGCCACCAGCGGCCTGGGGCGCTGTCTATTTCGAGGCCGCTCTCGCCCTTGCTGCGGCGGTCGCGTTCGGAAGACTTGAAGAAAGTCGAGGCATTCAGACTGAGTGCCCTTTCATGCTTGAGATTCCATATGTAGCCGGCCTCAAGGCGGATGTAATGCCAGTTGGAAGGAAGGGCGAAGTCGTGGTCAATCAGATCGACTGCGATGTGAGTGTCGTCCGTCTCGCGGGGAGTGTAGTCGAGGTGGCTGCCGAGACCGCGCGAGATTCTTGCCAGACATCCGAGGTCGAGAACGCCTCCGCGTGTGCGGATTATCTTCTGCATTCCGAGCGCGAGCCTCATGTTTCTTATCAGTTCCCGCGCTCCGGCAGCGCTGTAGTTCTGCTCGCATCTGTTCCATTCCGCCGCTGCGGAGAACACCCAACTTTTACGCAGCGCATTCCTGTCGTTGAGGAAAAAGCGGACATCGCCGCTGACATGGTCCTCACGGTTAGTGTATCGCCCCGGGAGCTCGGAGTCCGTCACCCAGCCGTTTACCCGGGGCGACGAGTCGAAATGCTGCACGAACTCGCGTCCCGAGTGGCGCAGACCGCTGTATTCAATCTTCATTTCCGTGCCCCGGCGCGCCGAGCCTTCCCTCGGGGCGTCAAGGGAGAGTCCTGCCCGAAAGTCGTGCGTGTAGTAGTTGCCCCGGTCATGGGGCTTGTTGTAGTCTATGTCAAAGACCTTCTCAAGGCCGTTGCGGTAATCCCCATAGAGACTTATGACCCCGAAACTGTTTGTGTTCCGTATGTTGAGGCTGCCCCCGAGAGTCGTCCCCTCATATTTCCGCTCCCTCTCCGTGCTGCTGAACACCTCGTAGGTATATTGCCCCAGTCCCTTCAGCAGATAGAGCTTCTGCGGCTGCGAGGAGTCGTAGAGAATGAGGTTCGATGTCTCGCGGTAGAGCCCGTAGATGAATCCTGCCGAGGCTGAAAGGCGATTCAGGAAACTGAATGAGAGTGAAGGCTTTATCTCAATGCGGCACATACCCGCCTGCGGACGCGGGTCAATCTTTTTCGCGCCCCTCCCGACGTCGAGGTCCATCGCGAGCCCCGCGTTCAGCAGGCCTTTTACAATCGGCGTGGAGATGTCCGCCCACATCGCGTAGGACTGCTTCTTCCAGTTTCCTCCGGTGCTGTCGGCTATGACATACGGCATGGCCCGAAGCGGGTTGAATGTCGAGGCGAAGCGCACGTCGTTCTCGAAGGACTGCCTGAAGCGGAAGTCTCCCTTGAGATAGAATCTCCCCACCTGCCTCTCACCGTCGGCGTTGAAGAATATCCCGGTCTTTGTCGCCGCATCCTGCGCCCTGTGGAAGGTTCCCGTCTCGAAGTCGGCCCCGAGCACGGCCTGTCCGTAACCCTCCGTCGGTTTGGCGCATTCCATGTCGGCCGCGTTCAGCTGCCTTTCCTGCGCGGAGACGGAGCGGGGAACGCCTGCGGCCAATGCAGCCATGAGAAGGACTGTCGCGATAAAGCCCTGTGCTCCACGGGAAAAAACATTCCGGCAGTATATACACGAAGTCTTATATTTCCTCATATCCTTCATTCCGACAATGGTTTTTCGTTGATTTCAAAGTCTGCGGTCGAGTTGTTCGTGTCCTGAAGACGCACGCGCCCGTCGGTCGAAGACAGAACCTTCCTGCGCACGCTCAGCCCGGCATAGGTTCTTGCCACGGTGGCGAATCCCGCATCAAGCACGGGAGAGAACCGCTTCGTTCCCGTCGCCGTCTCGTTCTGAATGAGGTCAACGGCATCGACCACATGGTCGTACGGCACTTTCAGGCAGTTCCAGTACTCCTCGTCCTCAAACGGATCCTGAAAGGTTTCCGGGAGCGTGACTCTCTCAAAAGATGCAAATTCCTCCGGAGTTGCCTTGAGCAGCACCATTCCCTGCCCGAACACGCTCGGCCGCCACAGGTAGCCGTAGTCCGGCCAGAACGACATCTCCATGTTAGCCGCGTCGAAATCCGGATACTTGTTCTCAGGGTCGTTCACATAGGCCTCGAAATCGGCTCCGGACAAATCTACGGGCGAGTTCAGATTGTAGGCCGCGTCCTTGTTGTGCGGGGCCGCCATGGTCGCAATCACCGCCGTCTGCCCCGGCTGCATCACGAACGGCTTTCCTCCGGAGACAATCTTCCAGACGCTTTTCAGATAGGCGTGGGTGTAGTTCCCGGCTTCCTCTCCCGGCCACAGCGGCCCGGCTTCCCCAAGTCCTCCGTAAAACTCGTTCATCCCTATGTAGAGGTTTCCGATGTCCTGCGGCTTGGATGAATTGTTGTAAATCGAGAAGAAGGTGTCGTTGCGGTAGCTTCCGTTGTTTGGAGTGGTGGAGCCCGAATAGTAGAGTTCCTTGAAAATCACGGGGCTCGCGGACGCGGCGATGAGCCTTGTCTCCGGCAGCTGCGGCGCGGCCTCCAGATGCAGTCCAAGACCGCTGATGAACCCCGAGAGGTAGAGCGGCTCCCCGTCCGTGTCCGTTCCGACCGACGCGGCCTCCTCCGCCGTGAGGCTCCCGGAAACCGTCACCGTGTATTGCCCCGGCATGATTCCGCTCACCGCCACGACCCCGTCCGCCCCGCTTTCGAGGCTGTAGCTGAACTGCTCGGTCGTGTTGGTCATCAGCACCGACAGGGGAGTCGAGAACGGCCTTCCGTTCCCGAACTCTCCATAGCTGAACCGCATCTCGAAATCGCTGACGAACTGGCTCGAAGGCACCTCGTCGCGGAAGCATCCCCCAAGCAGAAGTGCCGACATCACGGCCGCCGCAAGGGCACAGCCATGCAGCATCGCCCTCGCCTGATTCCAAATTCCTATGTTGCCAAAGCCTTTCATTTCAATTCCCAAATGTTTAACTTCTTTTCAGTGCCCCTTCTTTTCAGTGCCCCTTCTTTCAGAAACTCTTTTTCCCGTGACTCTCCTGGCCCGTGACACCCCTTCCCTCGGCTTCGCCCGTCAGAACTTGAACCACGCCTCAATCCCGAAGAACTGCGACGGATTGCGCGAACTCGACCATGTGCCCGGATTCCTCTTGCTCTCCTCCAGCGGGTTAGTGCGGAAGACATTGTTGAGGAAGAATGTGAAGCCGAGATATTCCCCGATTTCCTTCGTCACTCTTAAATTGCAGAGCCACAGCGGCTTGTGCGTTTCCTTGATGAGCCTGTTGTCCAAAATCTGCTTCTGGATGTCCTCGCTTATCGGGTCTCCCTCCGCGAGCGCCGTATATTTGAGGTTCGACGCGCTGATGTACCCTATCGGGCGGATGTTCTCCGTTCCGAGATATTCGTGGGTGTCGCTCCAAATCGTCTGCACGGCCATCGATACTACGAATCCGATTTTCGGGATATTGTGTATCACCCTCAGGTTCGTCGAGAACCGTGAATAGCGGCTACCGTCGCCTGCGGCATATACTCCGATGTCCTTGTAGCCCGTCTTCGGATCCGGATTCTTCTGGAAATATGATTCCGTCGAGGAATATGAATCCGAGACCATATATGCCCCCGTCAGGACGAACGACGTGCGGATGGGCTTAATCTGTCCGAAATCGAGGTCGAACTCCACGCCCCTCGAGTCATTCACATTGCTGTTCAGCGGCTTGTAATAGCTCACCACGACATTTGTCGCGTCGCTGTATTTCAGCAGGGGATATGTCCCCTCGCGTTCGATGCCCTCGTATTTCTTGAGTTCAAAGAGATGGAAGCAGCTGTGGTCCATGCCGAACGAGTAGCCGTTGCGCAGCAGTTCGCGGTAGGCCGTGACGCTCATCCTCATGCCCGCCCACTCGAAGTCAAGCCCGATTTCCGACTTTCTGTTCTTCGCCATCTTCAGACGGCTGTTGGCGGTGTCATAGACCTTTGTCGTAAGGACGCTGAGTTCCTGTTCCTCGCTTACTCCGGTCATGCCTATGTTGCTGTAGTTCACGAAATCGAAATAGGCCTTGTCCGGGTAGAGATAGACAAGCGGCGGCGCCTTGGCCGTGATGCCCCAGCCCCCGCGCAGCTTCAGCATCTTGGGAACGAGCTCGAAAGATGCGTTGATTCGCGGAGAGAGGGCATTCATCATCTCGCTGCGCCCGGGCTGCACGAGATCGAATCGCAGTCCCAGCTGCACTTTCAACTCCCTGTTCCACAGCGTCCTGGAAATGTTGTCCTCGGCGTAGATGGAGAACTGGTTGAGAGCCGGAATGTCGGTGTAGGGACGCATCCTCAGCCCGCTTGACGGCGGCATGAGCGGGTCGAACACCTTGCCCCGGCCGAAGTTCACGTCCGTTTTCCACTCTGCTCCGCCGATGATGCGGTTGCCTATGCCCCAGAACTCCGTGAACATATTGGCCACGGCCTTGGCAAAGACATTGAGCGGCTTCCCGTAGGTGGTCATCTGCGTGAGGAATTCGTAGGGGAGTATGTTGGTCGAGGCGGAGTGCCCCGGCGTGTCCGTGTTGGTCAGCTTGTTGCCGAGGTTGTCATAGACCGGCCCGCTGACATTTGCAGCCACTGTGCCGTCGGTCATCGCGGAGGTCACCATATAGCCGAAATTCCCCTTGATTTCCTGGGTGTAGCCCTTCTGCTCGGCATAGCTGGCCGACAGGTTGAACTTCACGCTCTTGAGAAAGGAGAGGTCGGTCTGCCAGTTGATGTTGGTGTTGAACTTGAAGCCCATGTTCTCCGCCGAGCGCTTCCTCTGGTACTTGGTGTCCGTCGGGTCGAGTTTCTGCGCGTCGATGTCGGAATAGAATCCGAGTCCGGTCGTGGTGCGGAGCTTTTCGGCGAATGTCTTGGAATAGAGGAGATTCGCGGTGATGCGGCGGTACTGCTGGTAGGGTCTGCGTTCGTCGGCGAGGGCCGATGCGTAGTCGAAGTCCGCGCTGAGCGCACCGCCGTTTTTCCCGAGGGCGAATCCCTTGCTGACAGACGCCTGGGTGAGCGTCGGGTTTATCTTCGTCCTTATGCGGAAGGGATATTCCCCGGCCTTCGGGTTCACGATTATGACTCCGGAGGTGAGGTCTCCGTATTCAACGGACGGGATGCCCCGGATGACATCGACGGACTCGACGTTATCGACTGAAATCTGTCTGAGGTCCACCCCGGAGCCGGCCGTCGATGAGTAGCCGGAGGTGAGCGTTCCGCTCGTGGCTGTGTTGCCCACCTGGAGGTTTGCGTTGTTGGAGACCGGCGCCCCGTTCACGATGATTGAGGTTCCGAGGCTGTTCATGGCGTCGGTTCCCACCTGCCTGATCGTGGCCTTGCTTGCCGAGGTGAGGGACGGATTCGAGGCAAGCTGTCCCGGAAGGAGTTCCATTATGTCGCCCAGAGACGTGGCCTGAAGGTGGTCTATGGCCGTGCGCGAGATGCTCGACGCCGTGGATGCCCCGACGGCTCCGGAACGGGCGGTCACCACCACGTCGTCAAGCCTGAACGAGGACTCTGTCATCACGACCGGCACGGGGGACATCCCCGCGCTCACCCTGACCTCGGCCTCGTAGTCCAGCATCCCGATCATCTGCGCCGAGAGTTTCCGTTTCCCCTCGGGCACCCCTTTCAGCACAGCCTCGCCGTCAGTCTCGCTCGCGGCATAGATTCCGCAGTCCGGGAATCCCACCACTACTCCTGCCAGCGGCTCGCCGCTCTCCTTTGAACTTACGAGCACCCTAACATCGACTTTACTCGGAGCAGCGGCCGCAAGGCGGCACGCCGTTCCGAGTAAAATCATAAAGGATATTACCTTCTTCAGATGTTTCATGTCATCCGTTCATTCCGGATTGGTTCCGGTCTTTTGGACGAATCTCCTTCTCTGCCATAAAGATTCCTCGGCTTCGCTCGGAATGACAGCGGGACTCGTGACTGTAACGTTGGCTCGTAATTGCTGCAAGGACAATTATTTATTCTATGGGAGCGACAGTTGACTTCACGCAGCGGACAGGGATTGCAGTCGTATAATCCCCACTTGCAACACTTGGGGCATCATTCATATATTCGTAGTATTTTGCAAACGGTGTTGTCGTTGTTTCGCCAGTCTCTTTGTCCGTTTCTTCTTTGGTCCCATTTTCTCCAATCCAGAATGACTGACCTGCGAGATTTGTCTTTCCGAAAATTCTGTTTTTGTCTTTGGTGTAGTATGCAAATTTTCCGGTGGTGATGAATTGGAAAGAATTAAATTTCTCGACTGCGGCATTATATTGCGCTTTCGAGTAGGTGAGCTGGTCTGCATCCACCTCAATTACCCACCATTCAAATTCATAGGTCTGTATGATGTCGCAATACTCATTCAATTTCGTCAGAGCATCTCCGGCAGGCAGGCTCCAGCCCTTAGGGCAAGGGGTGTTCTCCGCAACCGTCCAGTCAGCGAATCCCTCGCTTGCGGTGCCCCACTCGGCATCGTAGTTCGCGTTCACCTCGGCCTCGTCGTTTGCGGCAACCGGAGTGTTCTTTCCCCACTGATAGTAGTTTCCGACTTCCTCCTTGGTCTTCGCGCCGACGTTCCTGTCAAGCATCTTGAATCCGAAGTCCGCTGTGAAATCCAGCACCTCATATCTTGAAATCTGCCCCTTCACGGTGAGCACGCAGTCGGCAGTCTGTTCGCCGGCCTTTGCAGTGATTGTCACGGTCTTTTCAGCATCCTCGATGTCCTTCACCGCGAATGCAAGCTCTCCCTTGTCGGAAACGGTCACGATCTCCGGGTCGCTTGAAGTCCATTCGACGGTGACGTCCGCATCCTCAGGCTCAAGGACAACCGCAAGCTCAGGCAGAGCCTCGTCCGTGTAGAGCGTCTTTGTTTCGGGAACCACTTTGATGGAGTCAATCTTTGCCCCCCCCTCCTCTTTGTTGCAGGCGACGACAGCCAATGCAACGACTGCAATGTAAGCAATCCTTTTCATTTGTTTGAGATTTTTAGCTGGTCCAATGACCTAATAATTAAACACATAAATCCACTTGTGACGCGACCTTCCGAAACGGCGTCTATCATTCGTAAATTTCTAACCACACAAATTTAGAATTTGTCATCCTCAATTCCAAGCCCTTCCCCGAAAATGAGCCGAATTTTTCCACCTTTGCCGCAATTTTTCTGATGATTTCAAAATTCATCGAAGCCTTTGAGGCGGCGGAGCATACGGACTATGCTTTCGAGGTGGGAGATGTCTCGCCTTTGTGTTTCGACGACCTGTCGGAGGGAACTGTTCTCGTCGTTGGCCTTCTTCAGGCGAGCCTCGTATTCATCGCGGAGTTCGCTGTACCTGCGCTCGGAACGGTCGGCCGCAGTGGAGTTGAACCCGTAGCCGACCGCTTCGTCTTCGAGCCTGAAATCCCTGTCCTGCCAGTTCCAGGAACCGAAAATGAGACAGCCGACCCCTATGTTCAGAACATCGGCGAGCCGTGACATTATCGGGTTTATGAGAACGGCCGTCCCGCTTTCGAGGCTTCTGTAGTGGGTCATGGAGATGCCGCAGCGCCGGGCGACCTCGGTCTGTGTGAGGCCCCGGAGCTTCCTCAGGCGCAGAATGTTCTCCTTGATGGAGTTGTTGTCCATAGTGTTATCCTTTTGTGGTCAGTGTCCCCGTTCGCTTTCGGGGATATTCGTCCGCGCCAAAGGTATGGATAAAAATGATGCGAAAACAGCAAGCAAAACTTGCGAATCGCAAGCATTGCTTATGATTCGCAAGTAAAGTCGTCGAAAATTTCGATTATTTGAGATGATAGTGCGGCCCTTGCCGGCGGCGTGGAACGGCTGAAGGCATTCTCTTATTTGCAGAGGAGAGTGACGCTTGCCTTGCGCAGACCCTTCGCTGAGGCGGTGACCGGAATGTCCCCGGCAGTGTCGCCGCTGCGGACAATCACCGTGAGCTGCCCGCTGAAAAGATGCATCTGCGGAAGGTGGAACGGTTCAAGGCAGGTAGGGTCGCCGTTGGCCACGGCCTCGAACGAACCGGCTCCTCCGACGCTGACCCTGACGAGTCTGCTGTCCGTCGGAACGGGGTTGCCGTCGCGATCGACCACGCTGACATTGATGTAGCAAAGCTGCTCGCCGTCGGCCTTGAGAACCGCTGCCGGTGACGCGCCGTCCGGCTGCTGTCCGGTCTCCTTCGCCGTACCGCCAAGCCGGTGCGCCGCCGCTTCGTTCCCCCTGATGGATTCCGGACCGGTGTATGGCGTGAGCTTCAGGGCATAGGGCTTGCCGGCAGTGCGGACAACCTGCTCCGCCGCAGGCTTGCCGTCGGGCCCGTATGCCACCACCTTGAGTTCTCCCGGCTGATAGATGACATCCGGCCATATCAGGCGGAAACGCCTCATCAGTTCCTGGTCAGATGCGAGCGGGGCAGGCTGTGTCGGGTCTGAAGGCACTCCCGCCGGAGCGGTCTTTACTGCCATCCCCTGGCTCACCCCGTTCAGGAACAGTTCCGCCCTGTCGAACGAACTGTAGGCCATCACCGGGATGTTCTCACCCTCGTGTCCCGGCCATGTCCAGTGCGGGACGAGGTGCAGGGTCGGAACATCCTTTCTCCATTGGCTGCGGTAGAGCCAGAAGCGGTCCTTAGGGATGGACGCGAGGTCGATGATTCCGAACATCGAGGAATGATTCGGCCACGAGTCAGAGTCATACGGGGTCGGTTCTCCGAGATAATCGAAACCTGTCCAGACGAACTGCCCCGGCATCCACGGGTAGTCCTCATCGGCCGCGAAATCGACGTCCGGGATGTTCGACCACGAGCAATAGTCGGTGTCATAGGAAGATGACTGGTGGTCGGGATGCCTCGTGGATGATACCAGAAGAGCATCGATTCCGTGCGCCCCCTTCTCGGCAGGCAGGTGATATACTCCCCTTGAACTCACCGTCGATGCCGTTTCGCTGCCGAGTATGATGTTCTGCGGGAGCTTCCCGTAGGCCTCGATGTAGCGGCGCGGCTTGTAGTTGAATCCCGGCACGTCCAGCTGCGCCGCGAACCCGTTGTTCACCACCGCGTCGAACTGGTCCATTCCACTGGTCACCGCCCTCGTCGGGTCTTCCCTATGGCAGAGCGACTGAAGCCACGCCGCCGTCTTGTATCCTTCCGGAGACCACTGAGTCGGAACTTCGTTGCCTATGCTCCACATTATCACGGACGGGTTGTTTCTGAAATGCCGGACCATGTTCACGACATCCTTCTCCGCCCATTCCCCGAAAAACCTGTGGTAGCCGTTCTCGCATTTCGCCACGTCCCATTCGTCGAACGTCTCCGCCATCATCATCATTCCCATCTCGTCGCACAGTTCCACGAGATCCTCGGCCGGCATATTGTGCGAGGTCCTTATGGCGTCGCAGCCCATTTCCTTCAGCAAATCAATCTGATGCCGGAGCGCTGACCGGTTCACCGCCGCGCCGAGCGGGCCGAGGTCGTGGTGCATGCACACTCCGTGAATGACCCTGCGTTCCCCGTTCAGGAAAAATCCCTTGTCCGCCACGAACTCCACCGTGCGCACTCCGAAGCGCGTCGAGGAGCTGTCGATGAGCACACCGTCACGGAGAATCTTCACCTGAGCCGTGTAGAGCGCGGGATTTTCAGGCGACCACAGAGCAGGGCTGTTCAGTGTAAGGTTCTGTCTTACAGCCTCTCCGTGGCATACCGCACGCCTGTCCGTGCGGGCGACAGCCACATTCCCGCTCTCGTCAAGCACCGTAGTCTCAAGCTCGAATGTCTCGCCCTCTCCGGCGCCGTTGATTTCCGTCGATATGCTGACGCTTGCATAGTCCTTTTCTATATGAGGCGTCGTCACATGGATGCCCCATACGGGAATATAGACCTGCGAAGTCTCAATCATGCGAACCTTGCGGTAAAGTCCGGCTCCTGGGTACCACCTTGACGAGAACGGCCTGTTTTCAAGAAGTACGGCAACATGGTTTGTGCCCTCGTGCAGCGCCGGGGTGATGTCACAGTGAAAGGCATTGTAGCCGTATGGCCACTCGCAGACCTTCTCCCCGTTCACGAACACCTGCGCCTCGCTCATTGCCCCGTCAAAGAGCAGCTCGAAGCGGCGTCCGTCCAAAGACTTGATGTCAATGTCTGTCCGGTAGCAGCCCTTGCCCATATAGGGCAGTCCCCCGCTGCGTCCGTTCTTCTCAGATGGTACGGTCTCCCCGTTTTGCGTCACGGCAACGACCTGAAGATCATTGGCCTTGTCGAACGGCCCGTAAATCGCCCAGTCGTGCGGCACCCGCACCCTTTCCCAGCCTGAGACTGCCGCCGTGTCGTGGTCGCGCCGGAATTCCCAGTCCTTCAGTGCTTTCTCGCTGCGAACCTGTCCTGCAAGCGGCAGGACGGTACAAAAGGCGGCGATGGCCGCCAAGAATCTGTATCTCATAAAACTTGAATTTTCCATGCTGCAAATTTAGGCAATCTGCATAGAATCCTCCGCTCATAACGGACAAGTTATGCAACAATTCGGACAAAACTCCTGTATTTCCCGGTTTCTCACTCCCTCCGGGCAGATCAGTCCCTGAAGGCATCAAGGGCGGCGGTAGGCCTGCCGTCGGCAAACGCCCCAAGCTGATAGCCCCCATTGTAGCCGGCCGGAGCCTCCGGCTCCCAGTAGAAGACTCCGTCGCAGACCCCGGTTCCCTTTGCTTCTGTCATGAGATAGGAAAGCATTGCCTTCGCCGTCTCCGCGTCGTCCCAAGGCATTCCGACCTCGCAGACCATCACGCGGCATCCATATTCCGAAGAGACCTTCTTCATGTTGTCGATGCAGGACTTCGTCGGGCCCTGCCATCCTGACTGGTCGTAGGACGGATAGAGAGACATCCCTATCATGTCATACTTTCCGCCGTATTTCTTCAGCTCGCCGAAAATCCTGCGGTACTTCCAGTTGTCCTGTCCTCCGTCGAGGTGGACGATGACCTTGGCCTCGGGATAGACCGACTTCACGGCGTCGTAGCCGGCATTGTTGAGTTCCGTGTAGTTCTGAGGATTTGTCGTGCAGCGGCCGAGTTCCCAGAGCATTCCGTCCGTGGTCTCGTTCCCGACCTGCACCCATTCCACATCGATTCCGCAGTCCTTGAGCCCCGAAAGCACGTCCGCGGTGTGCTCCGCCACGGCCTTCTTCATCTCCTCAATCCCATAGCTGCTCCATGCCGCAGGAACGGTCTGGCTGCCCGGGTCGGCCCAGGTGTCGCTGTAGTGGAAGTCAATCATCAGCCTCATGCCGAGCTTCTGTGCCCGCAGAGCCTTGGCGATGACGTCTCCCTTCCCGTTCCAGCCCTCGGCAGGGTTCACCCAGACGCGCAGGCGTATCGAGTTCATCCCAATCTGACGCATCAGTTCGGTGCATTCTGTCTCCACTCCGTCGGCGTTGTAGAACTTTATGCCCTCGCTCTCCATCTCGGTGCACCAGCTTATGTCCGCGCCCTTGGCGAACGCCGTCCTGTCAACCTCCGGAGCTTCCGGCTTTTCAGGAGCCGTGTATTCCGGATTCACTTCCGTGCACCCTGCGGCGGCCAGCATCCCGGCCGCCAATATCCCGCTGATAAACATATTCTTCATATTGTTTTGTTTTTATAACTTAGTCATGGTGTATGTCGGCGCGTCGAAGCCGCTGAGGTCGAGTTCGAACTTGTATGTTCCGGTTTCTGTCGGTTTGAATCCCCCCGCCTTCAGGGCAAGGGTGCCGTCGCCGTCCGGGTCTCCATATTCCCAGACCCAGTCGCCGAACACGAACTTGATGCCCCACTGGATGTTCCCGACCTCGCAGGTCGCTTCCCACTTGCGTGTGCCGGCATTGTAAGTCATGACATCTTCGGTCGTCTTCCAGTCATTGAAGTCGCCGCAGACGGCGATTTGCGCCACTTTCTGCTCCTCCCATGTCATGGATGTCAAATCCACGGTCACATAGTTCAGCCCAGGGTCGCCGCTCCAGAAGTTCCATCCTCCTGCATCGGTCGAGAGCTCGTACTGTCCGCCTGTGGTGTAATAAACCGTCGCGTCGTCGTCCGTCGAGGTCAGGAAGCGGAACCCGCTCTGCTCGTCGGTCCATTCCGGAGAGGTGTAGAGGAATCCCTGATAGTGCCCGTCATTGTCGGCGACGGCGTTGAGGACGGTCGCTATGTCGAGCTTGTCGGAAGCCTCCTTCTTGTAGTACCATGCGTAGAGCTGCTCAGGATAGTTCGCAGGCGCGGGAGTGTCTCCTCCCGAGGTGAGGGATATTTCCCTGGTGTCGATGTTGAAGCTTAGGGTATATGTGCCTGCGGCTCCTGCCGTGAGTCCGCTTTCACCGTCGCTTTCCACAAGGCTGAAGATGCCTTCGGACGCGGCAATCGTAAACGGCCAGTCAATAGGGGTCGCGGATGCCTCCGTGCCCACTGTCCTGTCGTACTTCGCTCCCGTTCCGCCGACCTTCACTGCGGCATTGTCCGCCGTCGTGGTGAAAACTCCGCTCCATGTCCTTGCGGAAGTCGAGAACTTCATCTTAGTGTCATTGCCCTCCGCCGAGATGACAACTGAAGGGAAATGAACCTGCCACCATTCTCCGGCCTTGGTGTCGAGGACAACGTAATGGCATCCGGACGTTCCGGCGAACCAGCAGTTGCGCCATTCGTCGCCCTGCTTCTCCACGACGAACGGAGTCCAGGCCTCGTCCTCGCCCCATGCGGAACCGTCAGCGGCGACAAAATAGAATTTCTGCCATCCGACGGTCGTCACCGCGAATCCCTCGTAGCGGTCAGGATTCTCAGTCGTGTTGTGAATCGTCGCGAAGGTCGTTCCGGAATCCTTGTCGTTCATCTTCATCGCCCCGGTGTCGCCAATGTAGGGAGTGACGGTGACGGCAAGCGATTCGCTGAACACGCTTGTCTTGCCGAGCGTCGTGGCAACCCTGACATAGACCTTGGTCGCGGTCTCTTCCGTGACACCGAGCCTCAGCACGATGTTGTTCAGAGCCTCCACGGTTAACTGCGCGGAAGACGCGTCGGCCTCAAGGGACTGAGAATAAGCGCTTTCGAAGCCTTCGGTCGCGGAGAACTGGAGAGAGGACACCACTAAACCGTCCGGAAGCGCGGCCGAAGGATTGCTTACGCTCGCGCCGCCGCCGTTCTTCCACCAGAACGTCATTCCGAGGTTGTCCTTCTCCGTCGCGGTCAGCACCCTTTCCGTCGGGTCGGCTCCGAGTCCGGTCGCCGGTTCGGGGTTCGAGACCGTCAGAATCTCCCCGTCCTTTTCGCAGGAAATCGCCGCCAGGGCCATAATCCCCGCAAATATATATTTCAATGTCTTTTTCATATCATTCAAAATTGTAAAAATTTATACAACATATCACCGTCAGGATTTGAGATGTATTTTGGAGTCAGATTTTTCACTCTTTGTGAGGAGTTTGGTGGGTCCAAATGAC
>ERZ808240.741-NODE-741-length-41753-cov-9.059883_pt1 | contig 41753 bp, 42 predicted proteins | sample MGYA00521084_ERZ808240 | MGnify/ENA primary metagenome ERZ808240 (study PRJEB31516, sample SAMN03275571) | gut metagenome | biome: mammalia-associated habitat; material: feces | host: Papio cynocephalus | place: Kenya | collected 2012-08-06 ...
AGCAAAGGACTGAAAATCCTTGTGTCCCCGGTTCGATTCCTGGTGGTACCACATTAAGAGAGTCATTCAACTTGAATGACTCTCTTTTTTTATAGTAATACCTCATTTGTTTCTTTGTATCGGTAGACCCAGTTTTCATAAATTCTTATTTTGTTAGTGTGTATTGATGAACCGATCAATAAGAAGTGGCATAGCGATTGCATAGCTATTGGTTTGTGATTGCATAGTTTTGGCATGGTAATTGCATAGCTCTTTATGAAGAATTGCTGTTCACACTGTTTGCAGAAGTAGAAGTGGGACAGTTTGAGGCAGTATAGAATAATTATCAATAATCAAAATAATATGTTAAAGGAGTAGCGAAATATCAATATTTTTCAGTATGTTTGCACTGTGCGATATTGCGCTGATTATAAATATAAATAGGATAAATTAGAAAACGATGAACGAAGAAAGACTTTATGACATGATACGCGAAAAAGAGAATGTCGCGTCGGTTGCCTTTCCTGCTTTGATGCGAAAGGTATATGTTTGGATGACTTTGGCATTGGCCATTACTGGCTTTACTGCCTATGGCGTGGCCACCAGTCCTGCCATTATGCAGGCTCTGTTGGGCAATAAGTTGGCTTTTTGGGGCATTATCATTGCCGAGCTTGCTCTGGTAGTGGTTGTGTCAAGCCGTCTGCACCGTATGTCTCTGGCCACAGGCACGCTGCTGTTTGTGCTTTACTCGGTATTGAATGGCGTAACCATGTCGGTTATTTTTCTGGCATATACGCTGAGTTCAATAGCCAGTGTATTCTTCATAACGGCAGGAACCTTTGGCGTGATGGCACTGATAGGTAGCTTTACGAAGGCAGATTTGAGTTCTTTGGGGCGCATATTGACCATGGCTCTGGTGGGAATGATTATCGCTACCTTGGTCAATGTGTTCTTTGTCAAGAGCGGAAGCTTTGACCTTATTCTCAGTTATGTGGGTGTGCTGCTGTTTACAGGTCTTACTGTGTATGACAGTCAGAAGATTAAGCAGATGCTTTTGCAGGCAGATAATGTGAGTGATGAGGCGCAGAAGCTGGCATTGTTTGGTGCATTGAGCTTGTATCTCGACTTTATCAACCTCTTCCTCTATTTGCTTCGTATCTTTGGAAACAACCGCAATTAATAGGCTGTCAATGGGGCTGGTTGGGTAGAAGTCAGCTTGTCAGACTGCTGCCACAGCCTGTTGAAATATGTTATTGGGGCACATCGCCACGAGAGTCATGACGACTCGGTGTGGATGATGTGCCCTTTTTCTGTATGATAGGGGTAAAGGGACTGAGTGAATAAATATTGAATGCAGTACGAATAAATATTCATAAAAACGTAACTTTATGCATTTTGTTGCATAAATATTTGTATATATACATAAAAATGCATAATTTTGCCATTGTAATCGCATAAATATACAAATATGAATACGAAAAGTTCAAGACTTGAAACCCTACGGATGTTGATATCGAGCAAGGAGCTTTGCAGTCAAGATGAGGTGTTGAAAGCCCTTGCGCGCGAAGGCTTTACGGTAACTCAGGCAACACTTAGCCGCGATATGAAGCAGCTAAAGGTGGCCAAGGCTACCAATATGGGCGGCAAATACTTTTATGTGTTGCCCAATGAAACGATGTACAAGCGTGTGTCCAGCCCTAAAAGAGCTGCTGAGATGCTGCTTACTTCAGGCTTTCTGTCTATCAACTTTTCCGGTAATATGGGCGTTATCAAGACCCGTCCGGGCTACGCCAGCAGTTTGGCTTACAATATAGACAATAGCGGTCTGCCCCATGTCTTGGGCACTATTGCGGGCGATGACACCATATTTATAGTTGTCAAGGCTGGCGTTCACCCCATAGAAGTGATTGCCGAGTTGAAAAATGTGATACCCGATATAGGCTTGAACAATCCATAAAGGTGTAAATTTGAATGATTATAACATAAAACCCACTTATAATATTTGCTATGATGGCATGACCAGTGGTTATGACCATTGCAACAGATGACTGCAACAAAAACAATGGAAGAAGTAAAAGTGATGGTGGCGGACGCGTCTCATGAGAAGTACGTGGACACCATACTTGAAACAATGGCAGCCGCAGCCAAGGTGCGCGGCACAGGAATAGCCAAGCGTACACATGAGTACTTGGCTACCAAGATGAAAGAAACAAAGGCTGTAATAGCCCTCTGCGGCGACCGCTTTGCGGGTTTTAGCTATATAGAGACCTGGGGAAACAAGCACTATGTTACCACATCGGGCTTGATTGTACACCCCGATTTCAGAGGCCTGGGCTTGTCAAAGCGTATCAAGGACACTACCTTTACGCTGGCCCGTACGCGCTGGCCACAGGCCAAGATATTCAGCTTGACCAGCGGCTCGGCTGTAATGAAGATGAACACCCAGTTGGGTTATTTGCCCGTAACCTTTGCCGACCTTACTGATGATGAGGCTTTCTGGCGCGGTTGTGAGGGCTGTATCAATGTAGATGTGCTCAAGCGCACCGAGCGACGCTATTGCATCTGTACCGGTATGCTGTATGATCCGGCAGACCATCCCAATGAACCTACTCCCATAGAGCTACCGCTTGACGTGATAAAACGTTTCAGCAATTAGCCTCATTCGTTATTCTTTTGGCAACATTTGCTTGCCCCACAACATGTAAAATATAAAAACAAGATATTATGGCAGACAAAAAGAAAGTAGTAGTAGCCTTCTCAGGAGGTCTTGACACCTCTTATACAGTAATGAAACTGGCCCACGACATGGGCTATGAAGTGTATGCCGCGTGCGCCAATACTGGCGGTTTCAGCGAGCAGCAGTTGAAAACCAACGAAGAGAATGCCTACAAGCTGGGTGCCCATCAGTATGTAACACTTGATGTAACGCAAGAGTATTATGAGAAAAGTTTGAAGTACATGATTTTCGGCAATGTACTCCGCAACAACTGTTACCCTATTTCTGTTTCTTCAGAGCGCATCTTTCAAGCCATAGCCATTGCACGTTATGCCAAAGAGATAGGCGCTGATGCCATAGCCCACGGTTCCACTGGTGCGGGCAATGACCAGATACGCTTTGACATGACCTTCCTGGTGATGGCTCCGGGCGTAGAGATTATCACGCTGACCCGCGACAAGGCACTGTCAAGAAAGGAAGAAGTTGATTACCTGAATGCTCATGGCTTCTATGCAGATTTTACCAAGCTGAAATATTCTTATAATGTAGGTATTTGGGGAACCAGTATCTGTGGCGGCGAGATACTTGACTCTACACAAGGCTTGCCCGAAGAGGCTTACCTCAAGCATGTTACCAAGCAAGAGGAAAGTCTGCTGAAAATAACATTTGCAAAAGGTGAGATAACCGCTGTAAACGGTACTGAATACACCGATAAGGTAAAGGCAATACAGGCCATTGAAGACCTTGGAGCAGCCTATGGCATAGGCCGCGACTGCAATGTAGGCGATACCATTATCGGCATTAAGGGTCGTGTGGGCTTTGAAGCTGCCGCTCCCAAGCTCATCATTGAGGCGCACAGACTGCTTGAGAAGTACACACTGAGCAAGTGGCAGCAGTATTGGAAAGACCAGGTAGCCAACTGGTATGGCATGTTCTTGCACGAAAGTCAGTATTTGGAGCCCGTTATGCCCGATATGGAAGCCATGCTCACCAGCAGCCAGCGCAATGTAAACGGCACCGCTATCCTCAAGCTTCGTCCACTCGGTTTTGAGACAGTAGGCGTAGATTCGCCCGATGATTTGCTTAAATCAAAGTTGGGCGAGTATGGCGAAATGCAGCATGGATGGACTGCCGACGATGCCAAGGGCTTTATCAAGGTGCTGAGTACACCGCTGAGAGTTTACTACGGCATACATAAAGACGAAGAAAGATAAACATGACACATCCTTATCGACGACTTACCTTGTCTGATAGCCGTATGTTAGGCGGTGTCTGTGGTGGCATAGCCGAATACTTCAGCCTTGACCCCACGTTAGTGCGTATAGCCTATGCGCTGCTTTCAGTGTTTACCGCTTTTAGCGGATTGCTGGTCTACATACTGCTTTATTGGATAATACCAAGTAAAAACAAAATATGATTAATATAGGAATTTTAGGTGCGGCAGGCTACACTGGAGGCGAACTCATACGCCTGCTGCTCAATCATCCCGATGCCAATATCGTGTTTGCCAATAGCGAGAGCAATGCCGGCAACCTGGTGTGCGATGTGCATGAGGGCCTTTATGGCGACACCGATTTGCGCTTTACGGCTGAGATGCCTTTCGACCAGGTAGACGTTGTCTTCTTTTGCTTTGGTCATGGCAAGAGTGCCCAGTTCTTGAGTGAGCATCAAATACCAGCCCATGTGCGCATTATAGATTTGGCACAAGACTTCCGCTTGAAAGCCGATGGCAACGACTATGTGTATGGTTTGCCCGAACTCAATGCCGACTGCATAGCTGCTGCCAAGCATATAGCCAACCCCGGGTGCTTTGCCACCTGCATACAGTTGGGCCTATTGCCTGCTGCCGCCATGAGGCTCATTGCCGATGATGTGGCAGTCAACGCCATTACGGGTTCCACAGGGGCGGGCCAAAAACCCGGCAGCACCACTCATTTCAGTTGGCGCAATAACAATATGAGCATCTATAAGCCTTTCTGCCACCAGCATGTGCCTGAGATAAGGCAGAGTTTGGAGCAATTGCAGGGCCCCATGGAGGCAAGTATAGACTTTATTCCCTATCGAGGCGACTTTGCCCGTGGCATCTTTGCCACTATGGTAGTGAAGACAGACGCCAGCGAACAGAGCATTGTTGACGGCTATAAAGCCTTCTATCGCGATGCGGCTTTTACGCATTATGTAGACAAAGCCATTGACCTCAAGCAGGTGGTCAATACCAACAAGTGTTTGATTCACTGCGAGAAGCACGGCAACAAACTGCTGATTGCCTCCTGTATAGACAACTTGCTGAAGGGTGCTGTGGGGCAAGCGGTGCAGAATATGAACCTTATGTTCGGGCTTCATCAGGCCACAGGTCTAAGGCTAAAGCCCTCTGCATTCTGATGAATGGCAGCATCTGATATGAGAAAGGATACTACTATGGATGCCAAGAAGAAAGATAAATACATCAATGTGGCCATTGTGGCTGCGCTCTTGGCGGGCGTATTATATATAATATGTGAGACCTTGGTCCATTGACAAAGGCTGATGGTTTTGCGAAGGAAGAGCTTTGGCGTGCCGTCTGCTTCCTCTTGAGGAGTGTGCAGATATTTTGTTAAGGAAGTGTTGACTGTTTATGGAGTGCATGTAACCTTGCTTTAAAGGTGCAGCAGCAGGCATATTGAACCTTCTATTTACTTAAAACAACAAGAAAGATGAAACTATATGATGTTTATCCACTGTTTGACGTGAATGTCGTAAAGGGCCGTGGATGTTATGTGTGGGATGAAAAAGGCGATTTGTATCTTGACCTTTATGGCGGACATGCCGTAATAAGCATAGGTCATTGTCATCCTCATTATGTGCAGATGATGACCCGCCAGCTCAACAATCTGGGTTTTTACAGCAATTCTGTGGTAAACAAGTTGCAACAGCAATTGGCCCAACGCTTGGGCAAGATAAGCGGTTATGATGACTACCAGCTGTTTCTTGTCAATTCAGGAGCTGAGGCCAACGAGAACGCTTTGAAGTTAGCTTCTTTCAAGACAGGCAAGACCCGCGTGCTTTCTGCCGTGAAAGCCTTTCATGGCCGCACTTCGTTGGCTGTTGAAGCCACCGACAATCCTAAGATTATAGCACCCGTCAATGCCAATAACCACGTAACTTATCTGCCGCTTAACGATCTGAAAGCCTGGCAGGAAGAGCTGGCCAAGGGCGATGTTTGCGCCTGTATCATAGAATGTGTGCAAGGCGTTGGCGGCATAAAGTTAGCCACAGAAGAGTTTGCCCAAGGCCTTCAGGCTGCGTGCAAGGAGCATGGGGCGGTGCTGATTTGTGATGAAATACAGTGCGGTTACGGCCGTACAGGCAAGTTCTTTGCCCATCAATGGTTGGGCATACGTCCCGACTTGATAACTGTGGCCAAAGGCATCGGCAATGGTTTCCCTATGGGTGCAGTGCTCATCTCGCCCGATTTTCAGCCTGTTTACGGTCAGTTGGGCACTACCTTCGGCGGCAACCACTTGGCTTGTACAGCGGCTTTGGCTGTCATAGACGTGATGGAGAGCGAGAACTTGATAGACAATGCCCGCACCATAGGCGACTGTCTCATCGGCAAGTTGCACCAGTTGCAGCAGCAAGAGCCATTGATTAAGGAGGTGAGAGGTCGCGGCTTGATGATAGGTATTGAACTAAACGTGCCCCACAAGGCCTTGCGTCAGAATTTGGTTTACCAGCAACATTGCTTTACCGGCTGCGCTTCTACCAACATATTGCGTCTGTTGCCGCCTTTGTGTTTCAACCGGCAGATGGCAGACAGCTTTTTGGAGCGCTTCCAGTTGGCGTTGGCTGCTGCAAAGCAATAGACGTACTTGGTCTGCAAGAGTAATCATAGTGTTTATTTATATGAATAATGCAAGGCATTGCTATACCAGCATACGGTGGGCAATGCCTTTGTTGCTTTTTGCTGACAGCATAGCCTTTCTCATCTGCCTATGATGCTCCTTGCACTTTAGCGCAAAGATACATGATACCCAAAAAGCAGAAAGGAACAAGAAAATGCATCCTTGCTCCTTTCTGCTTTAATCATGAGTGCTAACGAGAAAGCTATTACTTGCCGTGGTTCTCGTCAGATACTGTAAGCTTTTTACGACCTTTAGCGCGACGTGCTGCAAGCACGCGACGGCCATTCTTTGTAGCCATTCTTTCACGGAAGCCGTGCTTGTTCACTCTTCTTCTGTTGTGAGGCTGAAATGTTCTTTTCATTTTAATTTATTGTTTTTATTGTTATTGTTTTCACGCTTTGGGGTGCAAAAGTACACATTTCTTTTTAAATAACCAAGAACAAAGTGTTTTTTAGGGTCAAGTTTTATGTTTTTTTCTGAAATTTCCGTAACTTTGCAGCCCGTAAGTCGTTAAATACGAGTAGATAATAATAATATTTATACATATAAACAGTTATGATTAACTCACAAGAAATTAAGAAAGGTACCTGCATTCGTTTGGACAATCAGGTATGGGTTTGTATTGACTTTCAGCACAGAAAGCCAGGTAAGGGCAACACAGTAATGAACACCAAGCTGAAGAATGTGACCGATGGCCGCGTGTTGGAGCGTACATTCCAGGTAGGTTTCAAACTCGAAGATGTTCGTATTGAGCGTCGTCCTTATCAGTATCTCTATGAAGATCCTACAGGACTTATCTTCATGAACCAAGAGACTTTTGAGCAAATTCCAATCGCCAAGGATGCAATCATCGGTGTAGACTTCATGAAAGAGGGCGACATCGTGGAGGTTGTAACCGATACTACCGACGGAACTATCCTCTATGCCGAGATGCCTGTAAAGACCAACTTGCGTGTAAGCCACAGCGAGCCGGGCATTAAGGGCGACACAGCTACCAACGCTACCAAGCCGGCTACATTGGAAACTGGTGTTGAAATCCGTGTTCCTCTGTTCATCAACGAGGGCGACCTCATTCAGGTTGATACTCGCGACGGCAGCTATCTGAACCGCGTTAAGGAGTAATATCTTTTATCTTGGCGGGTGCTTGGCTTGCTGTTTGTCGTGTCAAGCATCTGTTTATAAGCAAGAATGCATAATTCACCGTGGGCTGTAGCTTAGGCATGGCTGTTGTGAATTATGCATTTTTTATTGTCTGCAAACCGTAGTGTCATCGCAATTTCTTTACTATGAGCAACATTAAGTATTCCTTTATCATTCCAGTTTATAACCGCCCTGACGAGGTGGACGAGCTTCTTGACAGTCTTACCCGGCAGACGTTGCAGTGCTTTGAAGTCATCATTGTGGAAGATGGCAGTCAGGTGTCGTGTCGGGAGGTGTGCAACCGTTATGCTTCACGCCTTGACCTGCATTACTATATGAAGCCTAACAGTGGTCCGGGACAAAGCCGTAACTATGGTGCAGAACGTGCCCAAGGCGAGTATCTCATTGTGCTTGACTCTGATGTCGTACTTCCTGTGGGCTATTTGCAGGCAGTGGACTATGAGTTGTCGGTGCATCCTGCCGATGCTTTCGGCGGTCCCGACCGTGCGCATGCTTCCTTTACCGATGTGCAAAAGGCCATCAGCTATTCCATGACCAGCTTTTTCACCACGGGCGGCATACGTGGCGGCAAGAAGAAATTGGACAAGTTCTATCCCCGTTCCTATAACATGGGCATCCGTCGCGATGTCTATTTGCGTTTAAGGGGCTTTTCCAAGATGCGTTTTGGCGAAGATATAGACTTCAGCATCCGTATATTCAAGGCGGGATGCCGTTGCCGCCTGTTTCCGGAAGCATGGGTATGGCACAAGCGCCGCACCGATTTCCGCAAGTTTTTCCGTCAGGTCTACAACAGTGGCATTGCCCGTATCAATCTGTACAAGAAATATCCGGAGTCGCTGAAGTTAGTGCATCTGTTGCCCACAGTGTTTACCGTAGGCGTCATTTTGCTGGTGCTGGTGTCAGCGGTGGGCCGCTTGTTGATGCATTATGACAACATAGACCGTTGGTATTGGCTGTGTGCAGGTCCGTGGTTGCCCATCTTGCTGTATTGCCTGCTGCTGCTGACAGACTCTGCTTGGACCAACAAAAGCCTTAAAGTAGGCTTGCTCAGCGTGCCGGCGGCCTTTATCCAGCTGTTCGGTTACGGCTGTGGCTTTATTGAGGCGTGGTGGAAGCGCTGCGTGAGAGGGCAGGATGAGTTTCATGCTTTTGACAAGACGTTTTACAAGTAAATATCTGCCTAAAAGCCATAAAGATGGCAGTGAATTTGCAAGAGCAGTGCAATCGGCGTGTAAGAGCATAGCTTTTACCCTGCGGTTGCACTGCTCTTGCGTTCCGGTTGCACCGTTATCGTGTGTCTGTTGCATAGCTGTTGCATGGCAGCATAATGATGCTTACAACTTTCCTTGTTCGCTGTAGCTGTAATAGCCGTTTTCTGTAACGATAACATGGTCGAGCAAATACAGGCGCATCAGCCGGCACGCCTCTTTCAGCCGCTTCGTAATGGCATTGTCGTTAGAGCTGGGGTGCGCATGGTTGCTGGGGTGGTTGTGGCACAGACACACTACTGTAGCATTGCACAGCAGCGCCTGCTTGATAATCACTCTTACGTCTACAGCCGTCTCTGTCAGTCCTCCGTGCGACAGTTGCATACATTTCAGCAGTTTGAAGTTCTGGTTCATCAGCAGCACCCACGCCTCTTCTTCAGCCAAGTCCTGCATTTTGGGGCGCATGTATTGATATACCGCCTCTGCCGAATCCATTTTGGGGCGTTCCATGGCCTTCTCCATTTGGCGGCGCTTGCCCAGCTCGCATGCTGCCAACACAGCCACCGCCTTGGCAGGCCCCATGCCTTTGTAGCGTTTGTCGGTCAGTTCCTTTATTGTCATCTTGCCTAAAGCGTTCAGCGTGTTGCCGCAATCGTTCAGCACATGTTGCATGAGCGATACCGCTGTTTCTTCGGTAGAGCCAGAGCCTATGAGTATAGCCAACAGCTCAGCGTTGGTCAGTGCCGCTGCGCCATGTGCCATCAGTTTTTCCCTGGGGCGGTCTTCTTCAGACCATTGGTTGATGTTCAGTTTTGTCATAATGATATTTTAAGGTAAATGGATGTCTGGTATCGGTTCCAATCAGATTATGTCATGTATGCAGCCAGTGTGCATCAAGTAATGAAAGAGTGTACGGCCTCCATTATCGTTGACGGCAGTTAGCTGTACCGCCGGAAAGCAAGCACCGCAGCCCTGCTCCGCAAAGGTATAAATACTTATATAAATTTGCACCAACTTACCGATTTATTTTGCGTTTAACTTGATTTACATTATCTTTGCAATAAAAACATACAACAGAGATGAAGGCAAAAGATTTCTTTCGTAAAATCTTTAGTTTCCAATTATGGATCAACCTTTTCTCTATGCTGATTGTGGTTATAGTGCTTTGCCTTGGCGTAAAAATAGGCATTGATTTGTATACACACCATGGCGAAGAGATAGTAATTCCTAATGTGAAACATAAACTTTTTGCTGACGCCGAGCACCTGTTGGAAGAACAGGGGCTGAAAGTGGTGGTGAGCGATACAGGCTATGTAAAGACGCTTCCACCCGACTGCATATTGGAGCAGACACCGGCACCGGGCAACAGGGTAAAGGCAGGTAGAGTGATATATGTGGTAATCAACTCCTCTCACTCGCCTATGATAACGCTGCCCGACATTATCGACAACTGCTCTTTCCGCGAGGCCAAGGCCAAGCTGATAGCAATGGGCTTCAAGGTAGGCCCGGCAGAATATGTGTCGGGCGAGAAAGACTGGGTCTATGGCGTGAAGCAGAAAGGGCAGATGCTCCAGAATGGGCAGAAAGCACTGGTGGATGTGCCGCTGGTAATACAAGTGGGCGATGGCATGAGAGACCTGGAAGACTCGGTGGTTTATACCGATCCTACCTATTATGACACTACCGACGGCGACACGCTCCATTATGAGCACAACCATGCCGCCGAAGAAAAAGAGAGCAATGCCAATGCAGCGGATGTGGACGAGTTTGAAGTGGTGAACGGCCCTGAATAGCTCCCGTCTTGCAGCATAGACTGACAACTATAGCCCCTGCTGTGTTTTTAGAATAAAAACGGGGCACTATTGAACAGAAAAAGACAATGACAGAAGACTTGATAGAAGAACTTGAAGACGATGAGAGCCAGCAGCTCTATGAGCACCTGCGCATTGTAGTGGACAAAGGACAGGTGCCTTTGCGTATCGACAAGTTCATGTTTGAAAAACTGCAACATACCAGTCGCAATCGTATTCAGCGTGCTGCTGATGCGGGTTTTGTGCATGTGAACGACCGGCCCGTGAAAAGCAATTATAAGGTAAGGCCGCTTGACTTGATTACCCTTATGCTTGACAGGCCGCAATACGACAACTCTATTGAGCCGGAAGATATACCCCTTGATGTGGTCTATGAAGATGCCGAGCTGATGGTGGTCAACAAGCCTGCCGGGCTGGTGGTGCATCCCGGCTGTGGCAACTATCACGGCACTCTGGTAAATGCCGTGGCTTGGCACCTGAAAGACATGTCGGCATATAATCCCAACGATCCAGAGGTGGGCTTGGTGCACCGCATAGACAAAGACACCAGTGGACTGTTGGTAGTGGCAAAGACACCCGATGCCAAGACAAAGTTGGGCGTACAGTTCTTCAACAAAACCACCCACCGCAGCTATAATGCCTTGGTGTGGGGCAATTTTACCGAAAATGAGGGACGTATAGAGGGAAACATAGGGCGCGACCCTAAAGACCGGTTGCGTATGACCGTCTTTCCGCCAGACTCAGGCATAGGCAAATCTGCCGTAACCCACTACCGCGTGCTGGAGCGTTTCGGCTATGTTACGCTGGTGGAGTGTATCCTTGAAACAGGGCGCACCCATCAGATACGTGCCCACATGAAGCATATAGGGCATCCGCTCTTCAGCGATGAACGCTATGGAGGCAACATTATCCTGCGCGGAAACCGTACAGGCAGTTATCGGCAGTTTGTGGAAAACTGCTTCAAACTGTGCCCCCGACAAGCCCTTCACGCCCGCACCTTGGGCTTTGTGCACCCAAAGACAGGCAAGCAAATGGACTTTACGTCCAGTCTTCCTGCTGATATGGAGCAGCTGATAGAACGCTGGCGCACTTATATAAAAGGAAACGAATTTAAATGATAATACAGTATGAAGAATCTAAAGCGAACAATCGCTATCGTCTGTGGTGGCGATTCATCTGAGTATGAGGTTTCTCTGCGTTCTGCACAGGGCCTTTACTCTTTCTTTGACAAAGAACGTTACGATGTATATATTGTGCCTTGCAAGGGCTTGGACTGGCATGTGGAACTGCCTAACGGCGATGTGTTGCCGGTAGACCGCAACGATTTCTCATTTGTACTCGATGGCAAGCTCGTGCAGTTTGACTATGCCTACATCACCATTCATGGCACTCCTGGCGAGAATGGTATCATGCAAGGCTACTTCGAATTGATACACCTGCCTTACTCTACCAGTGGCGTGCTGGTAGAAGCCATGACCTTCAACAAGTTTGTACTGAACAACTACCTGCGCTCTTACGGCGTTCGTGTGGCAGACAGCTTGCTCATTCGCAAGGGCTATGAAGAGCTCGTGAGCGATGAAGAGATAGAAAAGCGCATCGGTATGCCTTGCTTTGTAAAGCCGGCAGCCGACGGCAGCAGCTTCGGTGTGAGCAAAGTAAAGAACGTAGACCAGTTGGCTCCAGCTATACGCAAGGCCATGTTGGAGAGCGAAGACGTGATGGTAGAGAAATGTGTCAATGGCACCGAGATTTCGATAGGTTGCTACAAGACGCGCGAAAAGACCGTAGTGTTGCCTGCTACCGAGGTAGTTACACAGCATGAGTTCTTCGATTATGACGCAAAATACAACGGACAGGTAAAGGAAATCACACCTGCACGCCTCAGCGAGGACACCACCCGCCGTGTCAACGAGATAACCAGCCATATCTATGACATACTGCATTGCAACGGCATCATACGTATCGACTACATTATCTCTCACGAGAAGGATGAGCAGGGCAACCTTGTTGACAAGGTAAACATGATAGAGATAAACACTACTCCAGGCATGACAGCTACCAGCTTCATTCCTCAGCAGGTTAGAGCGGCAGGTCTTGAGATGAAAGACGTGCTTACTGACATTATTGAAAATCAGTTCCACTAAAATCGTAAGGCCGGATACCGCATGTACCATGATAAGCAGGTGTGTTGCATCCAGCCTTTTTTACTGTAAGAAGCCATGTCCTTGGGCGGCAAGCAGCCGGCTTGCGCTGTGCGCGTGGCTTGCACGCCATGGTGCATCAGGCTGCAAGGATATGAATGTTGTATTAAATCTTGTTTCTATGAATATACCTACTGAATTTGACGATATACGTCCGTTTGAACCCGAAGAGCTGCCGGCCGTGTTTGAGCGGTTAGCTTCCAATGCCCAGTTCAATCAAGTGCTGGGCTATGTAATGCCTGGCGTGCCCGTGGAAATGATACATCAGAAGATGCTTCAGTGCAAAACCAACATGGACTTTCAGTTGGCATTCTGCTATTCCTTCTTGAAAAACTTGATGGCAAAGGCCAGCAAAGGCTGCGATATAGACGTGCAGGCTATCGACATCAACAGCCGATACACCTTTGTAAGCAACCACCGCGACATAGTGCTTGACTCGGCTTTGCTGGATGTACTGTTGGTGGATGCAGGCTGCAAGACCACCTGCGAGATTGCTATTGGCGACAATCTGCTGTCGCTGCCATGGGTAAAAGACCTTGTGAGGGTCAATAAGTCGTTTATCGTAAAGCGTGGCCTGTCTCCCCGCGAAACCCTGATAGCCAGCAAAGTACTGTCCGATTACATGCACTTTGTAATAGACCGGAAACACGACAATATATGGATTGCACAGCGTGAGGGCCGTGCCAAAGACTCCAACGACCGCACTCAGCCAGCCATCTTGAAGATGATGGCACTCGGCGGTCCACGAGGCAGCGTGCAGCAGAAGTTGGAGAGCCTGCATATTGTGCCGCTTGCCATCTCGTATGAGTTTGACCCTTGCGACTATCTCAAGGCTCGCGAGTTTCAGCTAAAGCGTGATGTGCCAGGGTGGAAAAAGTCAAAGCAAGACGATTTGGTAAGCATGCAAACAGGCATTATGGGCTATAAGGGCCATGTGCACTATCATTGTGCACCATGCATAGACCAGTGGCTCAAGGCAATAAGCCCCGATACACCCAAAACTGAGATTTATGACAAGGTAGCCACTCACATGGATCAAGAGATACATGCCAACTACCGGCTCTATCCCAGCAACTATTTGGCACTTGACATGCTGACCGGTGGCAGCGACCATGCACGGCATTATGATGCTGCCTACAAAGCCATGTTTGAGCAATACCTGCAAGGACAGTTGGCAAAGATAGACTTGGAGCATCCTGATGAGGCTTTCTTGCGTGAGCGTATCTTGACAATGTATGCCAATCCAGCCATCAATTACCTGACGGCTCACAACAATAAGTAAAAAACAGACAGTGAAAACGGAAAGCAGATGCCTTGCTATCATATAAAGGGGTGGGGCATCTGCTTCTTTCTTTCCGTGCCAAGCAGGTATTTGGCAAGTACTGCATGACCGGTTACAACTGGACATTCATCATTCTATATCCACTATAATGAAACATATATTCTCTTTTTTCTTGCTGCTGTCGCTTCTCGTTTCGTGCAGCAACGACCCCTATGATACCGGTAATGGCGCATATTCAGACATGCGTGCCGAGTTTGTAGAGCTGCTTACCGACAATGCCTCGCATGTAGTCAGCATGAATACCGATGGCAATGTGCACCTGGTGCTCTCTTCCGCTTATCAGGTAAAGTGGTGCGAAAAGGCCGATACAGTGTATCGCGCGTTGGCTTATTATAAGCCGGTAACCACCAGTCAGGGTGCGGAGTGTGCCGAACTGATGGGGCTTACACAGGTAATGGTGGCGCACCCTTATGCTGCCACAGCCTATAAGAACGGTGTAAAGACAGACCCCGTAACCTTTTACAGTGCATGGAAAAGCAGCAACAACAAGTATGTAAACCTTGAGTTTGACATCAAGACAGGTGCAGTAGACGGCACCATAGGGCAGCAGACCGTGGGTGTGGTGTGTGATGCGGTGGAGTCACAGACCAAGGGTGGCAAGCTGTTTAGGTTGCGGTTATACCACGACCAAAACAATGTGCCCACATATTACTCTACCAAACTGTATCTGAGTGTGCCCTTGTCGGCATTGCCTACTACTTGTGCGGCAGGCGACAGCATAGCGTTTACCGTCAATACTTTTAAAGGGGAAACGGTAAAAGGCATAGCTTTGTAAACAAGGAACAATGTGGCGCAGCGGCGAACACATTCAGTAAAAACAATGATTGGTAACCGAAAACGGTGTGTCAATGCTTCAATTTTGTGTGCTTGACAGCCGTTTTTGTATTTTTGACCCTTGGTTAGACTTGTTGATTTGTCATTTTTGTCAAAGCATGTTTACTTTTGCAGCACAACCAGTGCATGTGTTTTGACAGGACAGCAAGGTGCAGTATCTTGTTGGCGTCATTAAAAAGATAAATTAACTAAACCTAATCAACAATGAAAAGACTTATTATTACAACCGGTTTTATGGCCGCTATGGCTACAGTGTTTATGCTTTCTGCTTGTGGCAGTGGCGGTGGCAGCAAGCCAAGAGCCGATGGCCCTTTCGGTGAATTTACAGTGCTGGCTTATGAGAAAGAAGCCAAGATAGACGATATAGAGGTAAAAGCCGACAATAGCTCCGATCTTGGCGAAATGATAAAGCTGGGTAAAGACAAGACAAAAGTAAAGGAAGAGTATAACGAAAAGATGGAGCCGCTCGTGGAACAGCTGAAAGGCAAAACCGTGAAAACTGAGGTGGGCGACAATCTGCCCGTAAAGATAACAAAAAACTTCACCGTAACGGGTGTTTATCCTAATAACAATCGGGTAACACTGAGGGCAGAGTTCGAGTTTACCAAGCCTACTCCTTACAGAAAAGACGGTGCTGCTGTGCAGGGCCAAAACATTACAGCTGTGGCCTACAACACGGCAGGCGAGGCTTTTGACGTGTTTGGCTGTCTGTCATATAAAGATGCTTTCAAGCAGGTCTATGGACCTGGCGATGGAGTGATGTTGGATTTTTTGGCTACCATACGTCCCTATACCGCCATGAACTATGGCAACTTGGCCAAAATAGTATTGGTAGACCGGAATAAGGAAACGGCTGTCAAGGCAAAGGAAGCCAATACAGCTGCCATGAAGACTTATAAGAAGGACAAGCGCAACAGATAAAGAATACAAAGCTATTTGAGTGTTTCGCGTTGCATGGAAGTACAGCTGACAGTGGCTGACTTTCATGCAACATCTGCGTGTCTGATTATTTCGTGCAGGATAACGTATATGTGCCGAAAAAGTGTTACCTTCGCATCTTGTAGGTTGTCAGACAGATATGCATCCTGTATGTAAGCATGACAGGCATCTGCTTTTGCACAACCAGTTTTTCTTAACTACACAGACATGAATAAAGACCAGTTGACAAATGATGCCATCCAACTGCTTTGCCGCTTGGTGGCCACTCCGTCGGTAAGCCGTGATGAGGCTGCCGCCGCCGATATTATGGAAGAAGCAATGGCACAGTATGGATTGCACTACAAACGCGAAGGCAATAACCTGTGGACTATTGCACCCAACTATGACCCACATAAGCCTACAATCTTGCTGAATGCACACATAGATACGGTGAAGCCCGTTAGCTCATGGAAACGCAACCCCTATGAACCTACGATAGAAAATGATGTGCTGTATGGTTTGGGAAGCAACGATTGCGGTGGCGGATTGGTGTCGCTGTTGCAGGTGTTCCGCTATCTGTCGGGCAACCCACGCACCTATAATCTGCTTTATTTGGCATCAGCAGAAGAGGAAGTGTCTGGCATCAATGGCATCAGACGGGTGCTACCTTTGCTGCCAAAGATAGATGTGGCAGTAGTGGGCGAACCGACAGGCATGCAGCCTGCGGTAGCTGAAAAGGGACTGATGGTGGTCGATGCAGAAGCTAAAGGCGTGTCGGGACATGCAGCAAGAGGCGAAGGCGTCAATGCTATTTATGAGGCTTTGGACGATTTATTATGGCTGCGCGGCTATCGTTTTGGGAAAGTAAGCGAACTGTTGGGACCAACAGTGATGAATGTAACCATTGTAAACAGTGGCACACAGCATAATGTGATACCCGACAAATGCACGTTTACCATAGATGTACGCACCAATGAGCACTACCGCAACGAAGATGTATTCAACTTCTTGCAGCAGCATCTGAAGAGCAAGCTCAAGGCTCGCTCGTTTCATCTGTCATCATCCGGCATCAGTTTGGATCACCCCTTGGTACGCCGTTGCATGGCTATGGGCAAACGACCTTTCGGTTCGCCCACACTGTCTGACCAGGCATTGATGCGTTTCCCCTCGTTTAAGTTAGGTCCAGGACAGTCTGCCCGTTCCCATTCTGCTGATGAATATATATGTATCAGCGAGATAAGCGATGCCATATCTACCTATATACAGCTGTTGGAAGGGGCTGAATTATAGTATGTGGCGAGGCGTAAAGGCAGTGTCTTTCGCTTGTCTGTTCGCACAAAAACAATTGTTTTGAAGAGTGATTGTCTGTTTGTTATATTGCAAGCAGACAATTGCTGTATTGTAAGAAATGTGTAATAATATGCGTGTTTGTCTGACAATTGTGTCAAATCATGTATATTATCGCAACAAATTGGATAAATATTATTATCTTTGCAATCAGTGTAAGGCTATGTTTGCATGCTTCTGACACTCTGAAGGCAGCAGTAAAACCTTGCCATTAACGTATTAACGATAAATAACCAATGAAGATATCAATTATAGGAGCCGGTGCCATGGGTGGTGCTATGGTAGAAGGCTTTGCCAAAGGTAGCATGATTAATGCTGAAGACATTACGGTAGCGGCACCTCATCATACCACTTTGCAACGCTTTGAGCACTTGGGCGTGAGTCTTACAACCGACAACAAGACGGCTGCTGCCTGTTCAGACATGGTGGCAGTGGTGGTAAAGCCATGGCTTGTAGAGCAAGTAATCAAAGAGATAAAGTCTGTGCTTGACTATCAGAAGCAACTTGTCATGGTGGTGGCGGCAGGTATCAGCGGTGCCGATGTGAGTACATGGCTCGACAAGGGAGACGGTTCGTTGCCACCTGTTTTTTTGATTATGCCTAATACCGCCATAGCGGTAAAAAGCTCAATGACCTTTATTGTGCCTGTGAACGCCAAGCCTGCACACATACAACTCATGACAGACCTGTTTGTAGATACGGGCGGTGCATTGGTGATAGCCGAGCGCCAGCTTACAGCGGGCATGGTGCTGGCTTCTTGCGGCATAGCGTATGCCATGCGCTACATACGTGCTGCCACTGAGGGTGGAGTGCAGTTAGGATTTAAGGCTGCCGATGCGCAATATATAGTAGAGCAAACGGTAAAGGGTGCAGTAGACCTGTTGCAGGCCAACGAAAGTCATCCTGAAGCCGAAATAGACAAGGTTACTACCCCTGGAGGTGTAACCATACGAGGGCTTAACGCCATGGAGCAGGCTGGATTTACCAATGCCGTGATACAAGGACTGGTAGTTTCGGCAAAGAAATAGATAGACAACTATATCTTATAACCATAATGATTGATGAGCAGGATAGTAGTAAAAGTGGGCAGTAATGTGCTGACCCGCCCTAACGGAAAGCTTGACATCACTCGCATGTCGGCTTTGGTAGACCAGATAGCATGGCTTATGCACCAAGGGCATGAGGTGGTATTGGTATCCAGTGGAGCTTTGGCCAGTGGCCGAGGCGAGATAAATATAGACCGAAAACTTGACAGTGTGGAGCAGCGGCAGCTGTTTTCTGCCTTGGGACAGGTAAAGTTGCTCAACCTGTATTACGACCTCTTTCGTGAGTATAACATCCATATAGGTCAGGTGCTTACGATGAAAGAAAACTTCAGTTCGCGCCGTGAGTATCTGAATCAACGTGCATGCATGTCGGTTATGCTGTCCAATGGTGTGTTGCCTATTGTCAACGAGAATGACACTGTGAGCGTTACCGAGCTGATGTTTACCGATAATGATGAGTTGTCAGGACTGATAGCCACGATGCTTAATGCTGATTTGCTGGTGATATTGAGCAATATTGACGGCATCTACAATGGGCATCCGGATGACCCTGACAGTCAAGTGATAGCCAAAGTAGAGCCACATTGCGACCTTAGCCAATACATACAGACCGAGAAAAGCGGTTTTGGGCGTGGGGGCATGACCACTAAATGTGGCATAGCCCGTAAGGTAGCAGACGAAGGCATACGCGTTATCATTGCCAATGGCACACGCGACAACATATTGATAGACCTTATACAGCAACCTCAGACCACTGTACACACGGAGTTTGTGGCTGCCAGTCGCTCGGCTTCTACTGTAAAAAAGTGGATAGCCCACAGTGAAAGCTTTGCCAAGGGACGTGTAACGGTCAACGACAAAGCCGCTGAAGCATTGTGCAATAACCATGCAGTGAGCTTGCTGATGGTGGGTGTAGAGCGTATAGAAGGCGACTTTGAAGAGGGCGACATCATCAATATCGTTGACAGGCAGGGCCGTGTAATAGCCGTAGGACGTACTGCCTACAGTAGTGCCGAAGCCCAAGCACATATCGGTCAGCATGAAGTGAAACCATTGGTTCATTATGATTATCTGTATATTAGAGAATGGTAAGCAAGCAATAGGGTACATCTGATAGCCTTGAAACACCTATTATATATTGCTTTCTATTGTAAAACAAAAAATTAAAAAGCTGCTTATGCAACAGACATTTATACAAGTGAAGGCGGCAAGCAAGACACTTGCCCTTATCTCTGATACACAAAAGAACAGTGTACTCTTGGCAGTGGCAGATGCCATAGAGGCTCGTCAAAATGAGCTATTGGCCGCCAATCAGGAAGACCTCAGTCAGATGGATGCAGATAATCCGCTCTATGACAGGCTAATGCTTACTTCCAGGCGGTTGCAAGACATAGCTGCAGATATGCGACATGTGGCTTCTCTGCCATCGCCATTGGGGCGAACGCTGCGTGAGAAGACGCTAAGCAACGGACTGAAGCTGCGTCGTGTAAGTGTGCCTTTCGGTGTAATAGGCATGATTTACGAGGCTCGGCCCAATGTTAGCTTTGATGTGTTCTCGCTATGTTTCAAGTCTGGCAACGCATGTATACTGAAGGGAGGACACGATGCCGATGCTTCTAATCAGGCTATTGTGGCATTGATACATGAGGTATTGCGCCAAAAAGGAATCAATGAGCATGTAGTGGAGCTGCTGCCAGCCACCCATGAGGCCACTGCAGCACTGCTGACAGCCGTAGGATATGTAGATTTGTGCATACCGCGCGGTGGAAAACGCCTGATACAGTTTGTCAGAGACCATGCAAAAGTGCCCGTCATAGAAACTGGTGCAGGTGTGGTGAACACTTATTTTGATGAAATGGGCGACACACAGATGGGCAGTGCCATTATCAATAATGCCAAGACACGGCGTGTGAGCGTGTGCAATGCGCTTGACTGCTTGCTTGTCCATCGTGCCAGACTGGCCGATTTGCCACAGCTCTGCTTGCCATTGGCGCAAAGTAAGGTGCGCATTTATGCCGATGCTGAGGCTTTGGCAGCATTGAAAAAACACTATCCAGCACCGCTGCTGCATGGAGCTACGGCACAGAGTTACGGTACAGAGTATATGGATTATGCCTTGTCTGTGAAGACAGTAGGCTCATTGGGGGAGGCACTTGACCATATAGACCGTTATGGTTCAGGCCACAGCGAGTGCATTATCACCCAAGATGCTGGCCGTGCACATGTTTTTCAACAGCATGTAGATGCCGCTTGTGTCTATTGGAATGCTCCTACCAGCTTCACGGATGGTGCACAGTTCGGCTTAGGAGCAGAGATAGGCATCAGCACACAGAAGTTAGGACCGCGCGGACCTATGGCTTTGGAAGAGATAACAACTTATAAATGGCTGATAGAAGGCAACGGACAGATACGGCCTTGACATTTGCCTTACAAAGCAACAAGGAACAAACAAAAATATAGAATATGAAGACTTTTATTAATGTAACCGACCTTGGCGACCTTCAGCAGGCATTGGCTGAGGCTCAAGAGATAAAGAATGACCGTTTTAAGTATCAGGCATTGGGCAAGAACAAGACTTTGCTGATGATATTCTTCAATAACAGTTTGCGTACCAGACTGAGCACACAGAAGGCCGCTATCAATTTAGGCATGAACGTGATAGTGCTTGATGTGAATGCAGGAGCATGGAAACTGGAGACCGAACGCGGTGTTGTCATGGATGGCGACAAGAGTGAACACCTGCTTGAAGCTATCCCGGTGATGAGCAGTTACTGCGATTTGATAGGCGTTCGCTCGTTTGCCGGTCTGACAGACCGCAACTATGATTATGCAGAAACGGTGCTGAACCAGTTTATCAAGTACAGTGGCAAGCCGGTGTTTGCCATGGAAACAGCTACTGTTCACCCCTTACAGGCTTTTGCCGACTTGATAACCATTGAAGAATATAAGACCAAACAGCGTCCAAAGGTGGTGCTTACCTGGGCACCCCACTGCCGTGCACTGCCTCAGGCTGTGCCCAATTCCTTTGCAGAATGGATGAATGCAGCCGATATAGACTTTGTAATAACTCATCCGGAGGGCTACGAACTCGACCCGAAGTTTGTGGGCAATGCACGAGTTGAGTATGACCAGATGAAAGCTTTGGAAGGTGCAGATTTCGTGTATGCCAAAAACTGGAGCTGCCCAGGTGTAACAAATCCCGCTGACTACGGCAAGATACTGTCCAAAGACATGAGCTGGACCATTGATGCCGCTCACATGGCGGTAACGGAAAACGGAAAGTTTATGCACTGTTTGCCTGTGCGTCGTGGACTCATTGTTACCGATGATGTGATAGAAAGTCCCAATTCATTGGTGATACCAGAGGCTGCCAACCGCGAAATATCAGCCTCAGTGGTTATCAAGCGCATGCTGGAAAGCATGTAAACGGATAACGGTTTACTTTTTATAGATTCCATAACAGAAGCATACTGATATACTATTGTCATATCAGTGTGCTTCTGCCTTATTGTAGAAACTGTACTTTTATGCCTTAAGAAGGATACTGTTATCAGATAAATTGCTACTTTTGCACTTTGTAAAAAGACATGTATTAAAGGTATATATTAAAAGATGGACAACATTATTAGCCAGATGGTTATACTCCTGTTGCTTGTTGTGGTGGGCTGTATTGCCAACAAATGTGGATTGATGGGTGGGGAGTTTGACCGCAAGCTTTCCAATTTTGTAATCAATGTGTCATGCCCTTGCTTGATTGTGGCATCCGTTATGGGCGATGAGTTTCCCGACAGTGGCATGATATTGCCCCTACTTGGGGTCGGCTTTGCCACTTATGTGGTGCTGTTTGGCGTGTCGTGGCTGTTGCCGCGCTACTTTGTAAAGCGCAAAGAAGTACGAGGCATGTACAGCTTTATGCTTATGTTTGCCAATGTGGGCTTTATTGGCTACCCCGTAGTGTCGGCTATATTCGGTCCGAAATCAGTGTTCTATGCAAGTTTGCTCAACATGCCTAACACCTTGTTTATATTTATGGTAGGTACTGTTTTTGTGCTGGGCAAGACCGGCCGGCCACATTTCAACTGGCATTTGCTCTATTGTCCGGCCATGATAGCCAGCTATATAGCCATTACTATTGTGGCAATAGGGTGGGACACTGTGCCCAGTGTGGTGTCAGAACCTTTCCGGTTGCTGGGCAATATCACAGTTCCCGGTGCCTTGTTGGTTATCGGTTCCAGCATGGCCAGTATGGGCAAGCACCATATATTGGGTCGTCCCTCTATCTATGTGATGGCGGTGTTGAGGCTTGCCGTTATCCCGGCAGCACTTTTCTTTTTGTTTTATCTGCTTGGAATAGACAATACGCTCAATGAGATAAATACCGTATTGACCGCCATGCCTGTGGCTTCTTATGGCACAATGTTTTGCTTGAAGTATGGCAGAGACGAGACCGATATGGTGCAAGGCACGCTTATTACCACGTTGTTGTCGGTTATTACCATACCGCTATTGACCCTATTGTTTCACTATGTGTAAGAAACAGCAATGTTGTCAGGCACAAACAGCTTGCTGTTTGTATGCTGTTACTTGATAGATAGACCTTATTTAATGGGATATTTTTTTGCATTATGTTCTTTTTTTTGTAGTTTTGCAATAATAAACAATATAAAAATATGCAAACAAGATGTCATCTTTCGATACTTGTTCATGAGCAAGCTAAGAAATACGGAGATAAGCGTGCGCTTATTTATCGTGAGTTTGGCAGCCGTAAATGGACGTCTGTCTCATGGAAACAGTTTTCCGAAAAGGTAACACAGGTATCGAATGCACTGCTCAATTTGGGCGTCAAGGTACAAGAAAATATCGGTGTTTTCTCTCAAAATTCAGTGCAATACATCTACACAGACTTTGGTGCCTTTGGCATAAGGGCAGTTACTGTGCCTTTCTATGCTACCAGCAGTGAGCAGCAGATACAATATATGATAGAGGATGCACAGATCCGTTACCTCTTTGTTGGTGAGCAGGAGCAGTATGACAAAGCTTTTCGTGTGTTTTCACACTGTCCGAGTTTGGAGCGCATTATCGTGTTCGACAATCGTGTAAAGTTTGCCCCAGGCGACCATTCTGCCATGTATTATGATGATTTCTTGAAGTTGGGTCAGGGCAATCCAAGGCAATCTGAGGTGGAAAAGCTATACGCACAAGCCAATGAAGACGACCTTTGCAACATTCTTTACACCAGTGGCACCACTGGCGACAGCAAAGGTGTGATGCTTTCTTACCGCCAATTCCATGCTGCTTTCAAGGCTAATGACGAGGCCTTGACCATTACCGAGAACGACCGCATTATCAGTTTTCTCCCTATTACCCATATTTTTGAGCGTGGATGGATGCTGCTTTGCATGACAGAAGGTGCAGAAGTAGTGGTCAACACTTATCCTAAAGAGATTCAAGAGTCGCTTCGCGAGGTGCATCCTACGTGCATGTCATCGGTTCCGAGGTTTTGGGAAAAGGTGCTGGTAGGTGTCAAAGACCAGATTGACAGAGCCAACCCTATGCGTCAGAAGCTGTTTAAATCGGCTTTGGAGATAGGCAGAAAGCACAATATAGAGTATCTGAGCCGTGGCAAGCGCCCTCCTATGTGGTTGCACATGAAGTATAAGCTCATGGACAGGACGCTGTTCAGTATCGTCAGGCACAAGCTTGGACTGGAGCACCCTAATATCTTTCCTACCGCGGGAGCTGCTGTATCGCCAGAGGTGGAGGAGTTTACGCACTCCATCGGCATACGAATGATAGTGGGATATGGCTTGACAGAAAGTCTTGCTACGGTGTCTTGCGACCGTACAAACATGCCTTACACCATCGGTTCAGTAGGCCGTATCGTCAATGGTGTGGACGTAAAGATTAGCGAAGAGGGCGAAATATTGCTCAAAGGCCCTACCATTACGCGTGGCTATTACAAGCGCGATGCCCTTAACCAGCAAGCTTTTACTGCTGACGGCTACTTCCGTACGGGCGACTCTGGCTATATAAAGAACGGTGAACTTTTCCTTACTGACCGCATAAAAGACCTGTTCAAGACATCCAACGGCAAGTACATAGCCCCTCAGATGATAGAATCGAAGCTGTTGGTGGATAAGTTTGTGGAGCAGATAGCTGTGATAGCAGACCAGCGCAAGTTTGTATCTGCCCTTATTATACCGGATTTTCGCTTGCTTGAAGAGTATGCACGGAAGCATGGAATCAGCTTTGACACCCACGAGGATTTATGCAACAACGAGCAGATACACAAGATGATGTTTGACCGTATAGAGACTCTTCAGCAGCAGTTGGCCAGCTATGAGAAAATCAAACGCTTCACCTTGTTGCCGCATCCCTTTACAATGGAGAGCGGCGAGCTGACCAATACGCTTAAAATAAGGCGCAAGGTGCTCAGCAAGAACTATGCTGATGTGATAGACAAGATGTACGAAGAGACGGAGCATTAACCCTTTTTGCTTGTCTTCCGGTTCGTGTTTACGAATCTGTCTGCTTGCCTTGATGCACACAGATACATATATTTTCTATATTAAAGGCATGGTATGGCAGTTGCCGATATCTGCTTTTAATACAGAAAGAGCAAACAATAAAACAGTAAATAACCACAATTGAATATCCTATAACACAGTGATTACACAAGACCAACTCAAAGATGTGTTGCAGAGAGCAGATGCCCTGCACCACTATCTTGATATAGACAAGAAGAAAGTGGAGTTTGAGGAAGAACAGCTTCGCACTCAGGCTCCGGATTTTTGGGAAGATCCTGCCCGTGCACAAGAGCAGATGAAGAAGGTGAAAGGTATCCAACGATGGCTTGATGGCTATAAAGAGGTGCGCACATTGGCCGATGAATTGCAGCTGGCTTTTGACTTCTACCATGATGAGATGGTAACAGAAGAAGAGGTGGATGCCGACTATGACAAAGCCATTAAGGCCATTGAAGACTTGGAACTCAAGAACATGCTGCGCCAAAAGGAAGACCCTATGGACTGTGTGCTCAAGATTAACAGTGGTGCCGGTGGCACCGAGAGCCAAGACTGGGCTTCGATGCTGATGCGAATGTATATGAGATGGGCTGAGGCTCATGGCCATAAGGTTACTGTCAGCAACCTTCAAGAGGGCGATGAGGCAGGCATCAAGAGTGTTACCATGGAGATAGAAGGCGGCGAATACGCTTATGGCTATCTGAAAAGCGAGAACGGTGTGCACCGGCTTGTGCGTGTATCGCCTTTCAATGCCCAAGGAAAGCGCATGACAAGTTTTGCCAGTGTGTTTGTATCTCCATTGGTAGACGATACCATTGAGGTATATGTTGACCCCTCAAAGGTTAGCTGGGACCTCTTCCGTTCGGGTGGTGCCGGTGGACAGAATGTGAATAAGGTGGAGACGGGTGTACGCCTCCGCTACCAGTATGTAGACCCTGATACGGGCGAAGAGGAGGAAATATTGATTGAGAACACCGAGAGTCGTAAGCAGCTGGAAAACCGCAACAACGCTATGCGCTTGTTGAAATCACAACTCTATGACCGCGCGATGAAAAAGCGTCTGGAGGCTCAAGCCAAGATAGAGGCAGGCAAAAAGAAGATAGAGTGGGGCAGCCAAATACGCAGCTATGTGTTTGATGACCGCCGCGTAAAGGACCACCGTACCAACTATCAGACGTCAGATGTAGACGGAGTGATGGACGGCAAGATAGATGGCTTTATCAAGGCTTACCTCATGGAATTCCCTGTAACCGATGAAGAGCAGTAATACAAGATAATCAGAAACCTTAACTTAAAACATAACAACTATGAGCAATATCGGAAAACAGCGTCGTGCCACCCGTGCGGATCGCGAAGAAAAACAGGCAAAACGAGTCATCATGTGGATATTTACCGCTTTGGTATTGTTGGCGGTGATATTTCTTGCCACTTATATGATAGGCAACATGTAAGACTTTCGCATCGCTGGTATGTGTTCACAATGCAGAACATATACCAGCGATATTCTTTTCTGAAGGCTGAAGGGGTAGGCTCTTTGCCGGTGCTTTATAAGCTTTCTGATTTTGTTTCATAGTGTTTTTATGTTTCAACTCATAGGTTCTTACGTTATAAACCATAGGTTTTTATGCTATAAACCATAGCTTTCCACTTGGGAAAGCAGTGTTTCAATATATTGACCATAAAGATTGATTGCGATGAGTGGAATGGAAATAGAGCGCAAGTTTCTTGTGCACAAGCGCGACAGAAGCTATGCCGACATGGCATTTGCCTCCAGTCGCATCAAGCAAGGCTACATTTGCAGCGAGAAAGGGCGTACGGTACGTGTTAGAATACGTGATGCCAAGGCGTATCTTACAATCAAGGGACCGTCGGACGATAGCGGCATGAGCCGCTATGAGTTTGAAAAAGAGATTACGCTTGATGAGGCGGAGCATCTCATGAAGCTGTGTGAGCCGGGCATGATAGACAAGACCCGCTATCTGGTAAAGTGCGGCTTGCATGTGTTTGAGGTAGATGAGTTCTATGGCGAGAACCAAGGTTTAGTTATGGCAGAGGTGGAACTGCATAGCGAAAGCGAGCCTTTTGACAAGCCTACGTTTATAGCTGAAGAGGTAACAGGCGACCGACGCTTCTACAATACAATGCTGATGAAGCATCCGTTTGCTGCCTGGAAAGACTCGTTGCCTGTAGAATACAGATAAGCAGGTGCATGACCTGCTTATTTCCATGTGCGTTTCATTGTCTTGAAGGCTATCCATCCTATAATGATAGCCAAGGTAGCCCCTGTTGAGTTGGCTGCAAAGTCGAGCCAGTCGCCACTGCGCCGGCCTCCTGTGCAATAGGCTTGCAGCAGCTCTATGAGTCCGCTCATGAGTATCGGTGCCAGCCATGCCCAGGCGAGCAGCCTTCGTAGGTCGGCTTGCTTGTGGTGCCTCAGATACTCTATCCATATTATCGAGCAGGTGCCGCCATACATGCTGATGTGTACCCACTTGTCTATAAAAGCCACATTGTCAAGTGGTGTGTGGGGCGGAGTGCCGAAACAGAGAAACCATATCGTGACGATGCAGATACAAGACAAAGGGTATTTTCTTAATAATTGAATGTTAATCTTCATTTTTGCTTTAGTTTTGATGCAAAAATAGGATATTTTTTGTAAGTTTGCAACTGTTTTAAAGATAAAAGACAGACAAACTATTGTTTTCTTGCTTTATATTAACAGCAGAACTGCCGTGTGGAAACGGAAAGCAAGAAACATAAAGATGAGGATTAGACTATGGCAAATTTAGAGAGAGTAAACTTTGGAAGTAAACTTGGAGTGATACTGGCCACGGCAGGTTCGGCAGTAGGACTGGGCAATGTGTGGCGTTTTCCGTATATGGCAGGCGAGCATGGCGGTGCAGCATTTATACTGGTGTATTTGTTCTGCATCTGCCTTTTGGGCATGCCCTGCATGATCAGTGAATTTATTATCGGTCGCCATTCAGCTTCCAATACCGCCCGTGCCTACCGTCAGTTGTCCAACGGCACGCCTTGGATGGTGATAGGTTATTTAGGTGTATTGACCGGATTTCTTATCACAGGCTATTATGCGGTGGTGGCAGGTTGGTGCTTTCAATATATATTTGCCTCGCTGTTAGGCCATCTGCACGGCACTCCCAGTCAGTTGGCAGACTATTTTACGGCTTTTGAGACCGACCCATTCAAGCCAGTTTTCTGGATGGCGGCATTCCTGTTGGTTACACATTATGTAATTATTCATGGCGTGCAGAATGGTATAGAGCGTGCTTCCAAGACACTAATGCCGGCATTGTTTCTGCTGCTGTTGGTCATCGTGGTGGCTGCATGCTGTTTGCCAGGTGCCGAAAGGGGCATTGCATTCTTGCTGAAGCCCGACTTCTCGCAGCTGAGCGGCAAGGTGTTTATGGGCGCATTGGGGCAGTCGTTTTATTCGTTAAGTATAGGCATGGGGTGCCTTTGCACCTATGCGTCTTACTTCAGCAAGCAGACCAACCTTACGCGTTCTGCTGTGCAAATCAGTTTGATTGATACGTTGGTGGCTATCTTGGCAGGCTTGATGATTTTTCCTGCCGCCTTTTCTGTGGGCATCAATCCAGACTCTGGCCCGTCATTGGTATTTATCACCCTGCCCAACGTGTTTCAGCAGGCTTTTGCTTCCATGCCTTTGATAGGCTATGTGGTAGCTTTGGCTTTCTATGCTTTGCTGGCATTGGCTGCACTCACCTCTCTTATCTCGCTGCATGAAGTAAGTACGGCGTTTGTGCAAGAAGAGTTCCACACTACCCGAAAGCGTGGTGCCACCTTTGTTACTGTGGTTTGCATACTGATAGGTTGCCTGTGTTCGCTGTCATTAGGCAAGTGGAACTTCTTGCAGATAGGCGGCAAATCGCTTTTTGATATTTTCGATTTTGTTACCGGTCAGATACTTTTGCCCTTTGGAGGCTTCCTCACCTGTCTGTTTATAGGCTGGTATATGCCCCACAAGCTGGTGCGCGATGAGTTTACCAATTGGGGCACACTGCGCGGCAAGTTGTTTCATACCTACTTGTTTTGCATCAAGTTTGTCTGTCCGATAGCTATCTTGATGATATTCCTTTACCAATTGGGCTTCATCTCATTTGAGTAGTTTCCGAACCTGCAAGCTTCTTTCCCTTATATCCTAACCTTACCTTTATCTGATTACATGAAAACAAGATGGTTTTTAAGCCGTACCGATGGCATCGCCATTATGGCTGCAGCCGTGGTAGCAGTGGCGCTGCTGACAAGTGTTTTTCTTGCCGATGAGACTACCGAGTCTGTGCTTACTGAAGAGTCTGAGGCTACCGGCAAGGCCGCCCATGGTGGCAGTGGGGCAGAGGGCATGCCGTTTGGTAAGCCGTCTGACAGTGGCACTCGCCCGGTGCTTCATCCGGAAACCTTTGACCCCAATACGGCAGACAGCGTCCAACTGCTGCGTATCGGGCTGCAACCTTGGCAAGTCAGGGCTATCTATCGCTATCGCAGCAAAGGCGGCACATACCATACTGTAGCAGATTTTGCCCGTGTTCCAGGTCTTACGGTGGGCCAATATCAGCAGTTGAAACCCTATCTGCGCATAGTGTCATCTTATCAGTTGGCCAGCACATTGGCTGAGACAAACACAGATAACCGCGCACTGCGCGACACCACACGCTACCCCGAAAAGCTGCGGACAGGGCAACATATAGACCTTAGCCAGGCAGATACCACCTTGTTGCAGCGTGTGCCGGGCATAGGTTCTTACTTTGCAGCCAGGATAGTGGCTTACCGCAACCGTTTGGGAGGCTATTACAGCTTAGACCAACTGAAAGAGATTGACGGTCTGCCCCTTACAGTGATGCCCTACCTGAAGTTGGGGCAGGGCGTAACTGCCAAGCTTCATGTCAACGATTTGTCGGTGGCAGAGTTGAGCCGCCACCCTTACATAGGCTTTTATCAAGCCAAGACCATTGTAGACCATCGCAGGAAGTATGGGCATATCAAATCGATGGACGACCTGAAGCTCTATCGTGATTTCCCACTGCCGGTACGTGAAAAGCTGAAACACTATGTGGTGTTTTGACAAGTAGTTTTGTAACAATATACAAGAGCACTGTTATCAGCCTTCGATTGTACCGCTCTTGCAGGGTGATTGCAGTGCAACCGAAAGCTGATAACAGTGCTCTTGTATGCCGATTGCAGTGCAATCGTTTTTTGTTGATACCAAACAAATGTGCATTGAAAAATGCTTTACACAGCATGTTTTTAGCCAATAAATTACGAACTGCCAAATAATCAGTCTGAAAAGCATTATAAAAGGGTAAAAAAACAGTGGAAAACATGTTTATTCAGATATTTTTTTCTACTTTTGCAAAGTAGAAATTACAATAAGACAGATATAATTTATTATACAAACTATGGATTTAGTACAACAAATCATCGAGCGCGCTAAGAGCAATAAGCAGCGCATCGTGCTTCCCGAAGCCACCGAGGAGCGTACATTGAAAGCAGCCGACATGGTGTTGGCTGACGGTGTGGCAGACCTTGTTCTTATCGGCAATCCTGATGAGATACACGCTTTGGCAGAGAAGTGGGGCTTGAAGAATATCGACAAGGCTACTCTGATAGACCCGGAGAACAACCCTAAGAGCGAGGAGTATGCAGAACTTTTGGCTGAGCTTCGCAAGAAGAAGGGTATGACTATTGAGCAAGCTCGTGAGCTGGTAAAGAATCCTTTGTATCTCGGATGCATGATTATCAAGACTGGCGATGCTGACGGACAGATTTCAGGTGCCTTGAGCACCACTGGCGACACACTGCGTCCAGCTCTTCAGATAATCAAGTGTGCTCCTGGCATCAGCTGTGTAAGCGGTGCTATGCTGCTCATCACCAAGCAGCCTCAGTATGGCGAGAATGGCGTGTTGGTAGTCGGCGATGTAGCCGTTACCCCTATGCCGGATGCAGGCCAGCTGGCTCAGATAGCTGTTTGTACAGCACAGACTGCCAAATCAGTAGCAGGTTTTGCTGATCCACGTGTGGCTATGCTGAGCTTCTCTACCAAAGGCTCTGCCAAGCATGAGGTAGTAGACAAGGTGGTAGAGGCTACCAAGTTGGCTAAAGAGTTGGATCCGGCTCTTAAAATAGACGGTGAATTGCAGGCAGATGCAGCCCTCGTGCCTTCAGTAGGCGCAAAGAAAGCTCCTGGAAGCGACATTGCCGGCAAGGCCAATGTATTGGTATTCCCATGCCTTGAGGTAGGCAACATTGCTTATAAGCTGGTACAGCGCTTGGGCGATGCCGTAGCATTGGGTCCTATCCTTCAGGGTATTGCACGCCCGGTTAACGACCTTAGCCGCGGCTGCTCAGTAGACGATATTTACAAGATGGTAGCTATCACAGCTTGCCAGGCAATGGACGCCAAAAAGTAAAACCACGTTTTGTAAAACTGTAAGCCACCGCAGACCGTAACTCTACGGTGGCATATAGTTTTACAAAACCTTAAATTATAATTAAACAATATGAAAATTCTAGTCTTAAACTGTGGCTCTTCATCTATCAAATATGCGCTTTATAACATGGACGACAAGTCTGTCATGACATCAGGCGGTGCAGAGCGTGTGGGTCTCGACAATGCTTTTGTTAAAGTAAAGCTGGCCAACGGCGAGAAGAAAAAGGTGATGCACGACATCCCCGAGCACACCGAAGGTGTAAAGTTTATACTCAGCTTGTTGGTAGATCCTGAATTGGGCGTTATCAAAGACTTGAAAGAAATAAACGCTGTGGGTCATCGCATTGTGCATGGTGGCGAGAAGTTTAACAAGAGTGTCATTATCAACGATGAGGTAATAGAAACCTTCAAGTCTGTATTTGACTTGGCTCCTCTGCACAACCCTGCCAACTTGAAAGGTATTGATGCCGTGAGCGAGCTGATGCCAGGTCTGCCACAGGTAGCTGTGTTCGACACCGCTTTCCACCAGACAATGCCCAAGCACTCTTATCTCTACGCTCTTCCTTACGAGATGTATGAGAAATATGGTGTGCGCCGTTATGGCTTCCACGGTACCAGTCACCGCTATGTATCACAGCGTGTGTGCGAAATACTGGGCGTAAATCCTGCTGATGTCAACATCATCACTTGCCACATTGGCAATGGTGCCAGTGTAGCAGCCGTACAGCACGGCAAGTGTGTAGACACATCAATGGGCTTGACCCCTCACGAAGGCTTGATGATGGGCACCCGTTGTGGCGATGTAGACGCTTGTGCTGTAACCTTCCTTGAGAAGAAATTGGGCCTTGATCCAGACCAGATGTCTGACTTGCTCAACAAAAAGAGCGGTTTGCTCGGTGTAACAGGCATCTCTTCAGACATGCGCGAGATAGACGAGGCTATCGAGAAAGGCAACGAGCTGGCCAAGACTGCACTCGATATGTACAACTACCGTATCAAGAAGTATGTAGGAGCTTACGCTGCTGCCATGGGTGGTTGCGACATCGTAGTGTTCACTGCCGGTGTAGGCGAGAACCAGGCACAGATGCGTGAGGAAGTGTGTGCCAACATGGAGTATATGGGCATCAAGCTGGATGTAGAGAAGAACAAGACTATACATGGCGAAGAGGCTGTCATCTCTGCCCCCGACTCACGTGTAAAGGTAGTGGTAGTGCCTACCGATGAGGAGCTGATGATTGCATCTGACACAATGGCTCTGCTTAAGTAAGAATAAAGACCAAGCCTTATATAAAAGGCTTTTTATTGCGATAGAACAAAAACAAGAAAGACTGAGAAGCAACAGGGCTTCTCAGTCTTTCTTGTTTTTGAGTTTTTTAGCGAATCTTTTTGAGTGGAAGAAATGCTCCAAAAGAGCGCCTTCTGCCTATAATTGGCTTTCACCCTCTACATATTCTTCCAGAAAAAGGTGATCACCGTCAAACACAATATAGGTGAATTGCCATATCCAGTCGCCTATAATCATCATGCGTGTCTTGCGCGACAGCATCAAGTCAAGCTCTATATGGCGGTGGCCAAACACAAAATAGTCAATGTCTTTATGCCCAGCCATATAGTTTTTGGCAAAGCGCACCAGCGCTTCCTTGTCTTCACCCTGGTAAGGCAGCTCCTTGCCGTCGGCTCTTTTCAGCCGGCTGTGCTTGGCCCATGTCAGGCCGAAAGCAATGCCCCAGCGGGGGTGCAGCGCACTGAACATGCGCTGACACAAGCGGTTGTGGAAAATGCCACGTATGAGATTGAACTTCCAGTCGCGGTCGCCCAGTCCATCACCATGAGCCATGTAGAACACCTTGCCATAGATATCTATCGTCTCAGGCTTCTTGTGTAGTATCACACCACACTCCTCTTCAAGGTATCCATACATCCAAATGTCATGATTTCCGGTAAAGTAGTGTACCTCAACGCCCATGTCTGTCAGTTCAGAAAGCTTGCCTAAGAAGCGTGTAAAGCCCTTAGGCACCACATATTTGTATTCATACCAGAAGTCAAACATGTCGCCCAGCAGGTAGATAGCAGCGGCTTTATCCTTTATATTGTCTAAAAAGCGCACCAGTCTGCGCTCTTGTGTGCGGCCATGCTGTATAGCCAGCGACCCTAAGTGGGCATCAGACAGTATATAAATATTCTTGTTCATAGGGCAGAGAGCAAAAGGTTAGTATCGTTGGTTAGTCTATTCCGAGTTCTAATTTGGCTTCTTCGCTCAGCATGCTTTGGTCCCATGCCGGTTCAAACACGAGGTTTACATTAGCTGATTTCACCCCTTCCAAGCTGTCAACCTTTTGCCTTACATCCTCCAGTATAAAGTCAGCAGCAGGGCAAGACGGTGCAGTGAAAGTCATGTCAATGTCCACAATACCGTCATCTTTAAGGTCTATTTTGTAGATAAGGCCGAGGTCATAGATATTGACAGGTATTTCCGGGTCATAAACAGTCTTGAGTACGTCTACAATACGCTCTTCTATTTTTGTCTTTTCTTCTTGAGTCATTGTCTTTTTGTTTTGTTGTTATCTTTTGCAAAGATAGCAACAAAATTCCGATAAGTGGCATTATCTGTTGAAAATACCCGTCTTGTAGTAGGCAAAAGCTATGCTTTCATCTTTCAAAAGCATAACTATTGGAAGATGATACAGTTAAACAAACATTCATGTTGGCATAAAAATAGCGGACTATCCTTGTGCCGTTTGGCTCAGGATAGCCCGCTTGTATGCGATAAGATATCTGCTTAAAGCAAGTCTTTGAGCAGATATAACTTGGTAGAATTGCTGCCCTTGATAAGTATGTAATATCCTTTAGGCTGGTTTTCTGCAATAGCTGCCTTCACCTCTTCTACATTGTCAAACTTGCGGAAGTCGCAATCTGTTTTCTTAAACTCGCTGCCTACCAGCCATACATGTTCAAAATCAGCATCCTTTAAGAAGTCTACTACCTTCTGATGTTCAGCTTGGCTCACCTCGCCCAGCTCCTTCATGTCGCCCAAGATAACCATTTTGTGGCTTACGGCCATGCCCTTGAAGTTTGTCAAAGCAGCGTTCATGCTGGTAGGATTGGCATTATAGGCATCAATAATCAGCTTGTTGTCAGGCGTGGTTTCCAGTTCAGAGCGGTTGTTGGTAGGCACATAGTGGCTCAGTGCATGGTCTATCTGCTCCATTGAAACCTTGAAATAGAGACCTATGCAGGCAGCAGCCAACATGTTGTAGATATTGTAGCTGCCTATCAGATGGGTCTGTATGTGGTGCCATTGGCTTGCACCGTGACGCCATTTAAAGGTCAGATAAGGCGCACAAGCCTCCAACTGTCCGTCGGCACAGAGATCATCGGCATCATTGGTACCATATTTTACCAGTGCAAGACCGTTGGACATGCCCATCAAGTAAGGGTTTTCGTTGTGTATAAAGATGGTGGCATGCTTGGTGCGCAGATAGTCATACAGCTCACCTTTGGTACGAACCACACCTTCAAACGAACCGAATCCCTGCAAGTGAGCCATGCCTACATTTGTGATGATGCCATAATCTGGCTCTACAATGTCTACCAGTGTCTTGATGTCTCCAGGATGGCTGGCACCCATTTCCACCACAGCTATCTGATGTTCGGATTTCAAGCGGAGCAGCGTTTTGGGCACACCTATGTCGTTGTTGAAGTTACCCTGAGTGTAGAGTACGTTGTATTTTTCGGTCAATACGGCAGAGATAAGCTCCTTGGTCGTGGTCTTGCCGTTGGTACCTGTAACGCCGATGACGGTTGTTCCCAATGCTCTGCGGTGATAGTTGGCCAGCTGCTGCAAAGTGTGCAGGCAGTTGTCGGTCAGTATGTAGCGTGTATCGTTTGCCACGGCATACTGTTGCTCGTCAATCACTGCATAAGAGCAGCCCTGCTCCAATGCCTTTGCGGCAAAGGCGTTGCCGTTGAATGAGGCACCTTTTAATGCGAAGAAGATGGAACCATTGGGGCAATCACGACTGTCGGTGGTTACCACAGGATGCTCCTTAAAGATGTTGTAAAGTTCAGAAATGTCCATTGCTAATGCTTTTACGGTTAGACTTGGCTGTGCTTGCTGGTTGAAAGTAGATGGAAATTCCATGGCTACAGCACTGCCAATGCAGTGCAAAAGTAATAGATGTTGGGGAAACGGCAAAATAAAAACTGCTGAAATAATATGCCCATTTGGCATTAAAAAGCATAAAAACATATTGCTACTCAATAATTATATGTATTTTTGTAACTTGTAAAACAGATGCAATATACAAGTTATACGATATATATTATACGATAGTGAAAGGCTTTATTGATTATACAATTAATGTAAACGGACAACTCATGCACCTGGGTGAGCCTCAGGTAATGGGCATATTGAATGTTACACCCGACTCTTTTTATGCGGGTAGTCGGCGTCAGACAGAGAGCGAAATCGCGGCTCGTGCCGACCAGATAATGGCTGAAGGAGGTTCTATTATAGACATAGGAGCCTTTTCTACACGCCCTGGAGCAGCCATTGTGAGTGCCGATGAAGAGATGGAACGTATGCGCTACGCTTTGGTTACGGTGCGTAAGGTTCAGCCAGATGCCGTACTTTCCATTGATACATTCCGTCCGGAAGTGGCCAAGATGGCTGTTGAAGAGTTTGGGGCGGGTATTGTCAATGATGTAAGTGAGGGCAATGTGAACGGTGCTTTTGGCGGTGTCGACCCGACAAATCCGCAAGGCAATACAGTGAAAGACAATGATGTGTATCCTGCTATGTTCCGAATGGTGGCTCAGTTGGGCGTGCCTTACATATTGATGTCGGTCAAGCCCGACCTTCGTTCCATGATGATTGCATTTGCCAAAGAGGTGCAGCAGCTGCGCGATTTGGGAGCAAAAGACATTATACTTGACCCTGGTTTTGGTTTCGGAAAGACTTTGGAGCAGAATTACAGCTTGTTGGCTAACCTTGGAAAACTGCGCGAAATGCAACTGCCTTTGTTGGTTGGGGCATCCCGGAAGTCAATGATTTTCAGGCTTTTCGGCACTACTCCTGATGGAGCTCTTAACGGAACGACTGTCATTAACACTATTTCCATGTTGCAGGCAGGGGCTTCCATCTTGCGTGTTCATGATGTAAAGCAGTGTGTTGAGGCTGTAACCATTGTGAAAGAGATGCTGAAGTGTGCAGATACATCAGGCAAATGAAAAATCAATAAGTAGATGTTCAGAATGAATTTAAGTGCAGAAGATTGACATGAACGGGTAATTTTGAACACCTGTTACACCGCAACTACGCTCAATTTAGCCGCAATGGCGGCACAACAACCCTTTATTATGTTTGAATTTGGCATAAAAGATTTTATTGATATCTTTCTGGTGGCACTGATGCTTTACTACATCTACCGCCTTATGAAGGAGTCGCGATCACTCAATGTCTTTATAGGCATACTGGTGTTTATTGTTATCTGGCTATTTGTAAGTCAGGTATTGGAGATGCGTTTGCTCGGAAGCATTCTTGACAAGCTGGTCAGTGTGGGTGTGATAGCACTGATTATACTGTTTCAAGAAGAGATAAGACGCTTCTTGTATAACTTGGGAGCGCACCGCCGGGTGAAAGGCATCATCCGCTTGTTTTCGTCTAATGACCGCCGGGCTAAGGTAGACCGCGAGTCCATTATGCCTATTGTGTTGGCTTGTATGAATATGAGTCGAGGCAAGGTAGGGGCGCTAATCGTGATAGAACGCATCTCATCGTTGGAGGATATCGTGGAAACCGGTGATTTGATAGATGCCAATATCAACCAGCGTTTGATTGAAAACATCTTCTTCAAGAACTCACCTTTGCATGATGGTGCTATGATTATATCGCATAAGCGCATACGAGCCGCAGGTTGTATCTTGCCTGTCAGCCACAGTATAGACATTCCCAAGGAGTTGGGATTGCGCCACCGGGCTGCCATGGGCATCTCTCAAGACACTGATGCTATAGCTGTGGTAGTGTCTGAAGAGACGGGGGGCATATCGGTAGCTATCAAAGGGCAGTTTCAATTGCGCCTTTCTGCAGAGGGATTAGAGAGTATTCTTACGCGTGAACTGAATATATAACCTGCTGTATAGACTGGAGTTGGGAGTTGGTGTCCATGCGGTTAAATGTACGTAGGGCAGGTATATAAACGCTAAGCAGGCGGAACAAAGTGTTTGATAACGCTTTGTCCCGTCTGCTTTTTTACTTCATACAAGTTCAACAAGTATTTGCATGAAGTGTTTTTAGGCTCTAAATATTCTTCAAATGCGGCAGTTCTTGCCCTTTGTTATTTGATGGTTTCGTTTTGTATGAACTGTTGGTACTGGTCGCTATAACCGTTGAATACATTGATGTCCACTTCTCCTCTGATGCCACTGACGCGGCCATCGGGACAAAGTTGCCAGTAAATCAGGCGCACATCGGGCTTATACTCACCGTAACGGGCTATCCATATCATGTAGTCTCGTTTGATGTCGGGCGCCAAAGGCAAGTATCTGTTGACAAAGCTCTGGCCTACATAGAGTATAGGACGTACGCCTGTGTGTTGCTGTACGATGCGAAGCCAAGTGCGGATGCGGGCAAACAGCACATTGGTTCCGCCCATGGCATGTATCTGCTTGCTGGTGGGTTCAACGTCAAGAACGGGTGGAAAGTCGCCCCGTTGAAACTTTGAGTTGGCCAGGAAGAACCGTGCTTGCTGGGCAGCAGGCGATATGGTAGAGAAGAAATGGTATGCTCCGCAGTGTATGCCGTGGGCTTTGGCCTGGCGATAGTCTGACAAGTAAAACTTGTTTCGCAAGCTCTTGCCTTCTGTTGACTTGATGTAGCAGAAGGAAATCTTATAGTTGACAGTGCCGTTTACCCGTTTTCGGCTGATGGTTCCCAAATGGCTGATGCGCACTCGGCTCCAATTGATGGGATAAGTCTTGCGCCCTTTCCCGTGTTGATAGCGCGAGATGTCTATGCCATAGATGCGTTCGGCTGTATAGGTAACGCGTTCGCCGCGGTAAGTATCATTGCGCCAGTCGCCCACTTTTAGCTTGTTCTTGGCTGTTAAGCCACAACCAAAGTGGTTGCGCTTGCCTTTAGACCAGTCGCCATTGTAGTAGCTGCCGTCTGTTCCTATAAATATGCCGTGTCCATGCGGGCGATACAGGCTGTCAAGTTCACCTTTATAAGTGCCTAATGAGTCGGTAAATGTACCGCTTACGATAGTGTCTTCATTCCATACACCGTTTATTTTTCTGCCCTCCGGGTCAATAATCCAGCCGTAGCCTTGGCGCTTTCCGTTCTTCCATTGGCCGCAGTAGACAACGCTGTCCTTAAAGGTAAGTATGCCATAGCCTTGGTACTGTCCCTTGTCTACTTGTCCTTTATAGGTATATTGTCCTTTATGCAGGGTGGCAGTGGTGGTGAGGTGATGGTCTGAACATGCTGAAAATAGTAAGAATATGACGCTGACAGTAGCAAGAAATGCTCCTTGTGTAGGATGGAGCAGACTGCTTTTCAAGCAGTGGCAATGCCGACTGATGCGCATAAAAATAGATGTCATGGTAGCAATTCTTTTAATCCGAAGCCTAATTGACTGGCTTCTATTGCGTTTCCTTTGATGTTGATGCCCACAAAATGGCCGCTTTTTGTAAACAGCGGGCTGCCGTCAGGGCAGAGCAGTGGGGGAATGTTGTGGCGTCCATGCCCCTCTGTCTTTCCTTCAAACAGGTCTGCCTGTGCCTTGGTTGCATTATAACCGTATTGCTGGCAGCCTACAAACGATGCAGAGAGCAGGGGCTTTCCTGATGCAGGCAGGGCCGTAAAACATTTGTGCAAACTAAGAGCCTGAGCATTGCCTTCGGTCGCTTTGCTGGCTGTTTGCAGCAGACAACATGCAGATTTTCCTTGTGGCGTGAGTCTGTTGCAGGCAATATGGCATTGCTTCCCTGCCGAATCAGTGTAAAACAGCGTGTAGCGCTGCACTACGGCCAACTTTATATGCTTGCTGTTTTTGCTTTTTTCCAAGGCTTTAAGCGCTTTTTCCGTTTCTTTGGTCTTGACTTGCAGCTGGTCTTCCAGTGCCGCAATAGTGTTGTAGCCCACATCGCTTACGTTATGAACACTGAGATAATAGTGCACTTCTTCGCTTTTTTGTTGTAAGCGTTTCAACTTGTTCTCAAGTTGGCAGATGGCATTGTTCATAAGGTGGGGGATGTTCTGGTTCGCATTGTCTACTTTTTGATAAAGCGCTTGGCTGGCATCGGCAGTAATCATGCGTCCTTGGCAGGATGGCCAGAAAGGGTAGCGGTTTACCCAGCAGGCTGTGGTATAGCCGCTGTTCATCAGGGTTGTGTCGCCCACAGCGCTTATACTGTTGGCAGTAAGGCTGTCTGTGAGACACCTGATCCAAGCTATGGCATGTCCGTCAGCTTTCAATTCAATGCATTGTTTGCACTCAACGAGTGCTGCGCTCTCTTTCATCTCTTTCTCGCTATACGGCAGAAATGACAGGGCGTATATAACAAATACAATCGCCACCAATAAGATTGGCAGCGATTGCAGTGTTATTTTGATAATCTTGTTTTGATTAATCAATCTCTTCATCGGCTTCATAACCACCCATTTCACGGATGGCATTCTTCAACATAGTGTATTGTTGATAAAGGTTGTTAACGGCTTCTTCGCCCTTTGTATAATCGTGCATAGGGCTCTTCAGGAAGAAGCTCAAGAAGCGTTGTATGCCATATCTGCCGGCGCGGGCTGCCAAGTCGCTCAGCAAGGTGAGGTCAAGCAGCAGCGGAGCAGCCAAGATAGAGTCGCGGCAAAGGAAGTTAATCTTGATTTGCATAGGATAACCCATCCAACCAAAGATGTCTATGTTGTCCCAACCCTCTTTGTTGTCGTTGCGTGGAGGATAATAGTTGATGCGCACTTTGTGGTAGTAATCTGTATAAAGGTCTGGCTGTGCCTCTGGCTTCAGTATGGTTTCCAGTGTAGAAAGCTTGCTCACCTCTTTGGTATGGAAGTTGGCAGGCTCGTCCAATACGAGACCGTCGCGGTTGCCTAAGATGTTGGTTGAGAACCAGCCGCTCAGGCCTAAGCAGCGAGTGCCGATGATGGGGGCAAAGCCACTCTTTACAAGGGTCTGGCCAGTCTTGAAGTCTTTGCCTGCAATAGGCATCTTGGTCTTCTCTGCCAGTTCCCACATAGCAGGTATGTCCACTGTTGTGTTGGGTGCGCCCATGATGAATGGTGCGCCTTCAGTCAAGGCTGCATAAGCATAACACATGGAAGGAGCTATGTGCTCACGGTCGTCTGCCTTCATGGCTTCTTCCAAAGCAGCCAATGTGCCGTGTACCTTCTCGTCAACAGGTACGTATATCTCGGTAGAAGCAGCCCAGATAACAACTATTCTGTTGCAATTGTTCTTTGCCTTGAAGTCGCGGATATCTTGGCGCAGAGCCTCTACCATATCCCAGCGAGTCTTGCAGTCTTTCACATTGTCGCCATCCAAGCGCTTTGCATAGTTCTTGTCAAAAGCAGCTTTCATAGGTACAATCTTCTCCAGTTCATCCTTGACCGGATTGATGTCTTTCTCTTTTAATACCTCGGCATACATGGCAGCTTGATAAGCGTTTTGTGGGTAAACATCCCATGTACCGAATACGATATCATCCAGTTTAGCCAGTGGAACGATGTCTTTATAGTGAAGATACTTCTTGGCAGCACCGCGTCCCACACGAATCTTGTCGTATTGAGTCATAGAACCAACTGGCTTTGCCAAGCCACGGCGTGTCATGAACACACCTGTCATGAAGGTAGTGGCTACTGCACCGTTACCTACAATCATGATACCTAATTTGCCTTCAGCGGGCTTTACGTTTGTTTTTCCCATTTGTTTAGATAGTTCTGTTTTATATTGTTATGTAAAATAGTGTCTAATTTGATAGCATGCAAAAATACTAAAACAATTCAATAGAAAAGCCAAATTAGCCAATTTTTTTGTCTTTTATTACTTGATATAGGTCAAAACGAACACTAAAAACGACTTTATAAATAGGTAACTATAAGATATTTAACTACGTGGAAGCTTTATTCTTAGAACGTATGCACCAGCTAAAAGAGCAGAATAATGTTTCATACTTCGATGCTTGATATAGATATTTAGCTGTTTCTTTATGTGCAATACCTACTATAATGCAGATGATTGAAAAAAGACCTGTATTCCAAAAGCTATGCAATCGGCCTCCGTTTGCATAGCTTTTAGCCTCCGATTGCA